>JAEEGL013910407.1_pt1 | contig 245817 bp, 297 predicted proteins | sample 9134231 | NCBI WGS metagenome assembly JAEEGL01 (sample SAMN16246548, study PRJNA631951) | gut metagenome | biome: gut microbiome; feature: rumen; material: fiber-attached | host: Bos | place: Iran: Karaj | collected 2018-10
AATGTTGGAATCTATCATTTCATGGATCATATCTTTGAAGGTTGCAAAACTTCTGAAGAGTGCACAAACAAGGTGAAGGAAATCCTTAATATGACAAACACTGAAATCATGGACATTATTGCCGACAGGTTGATGCATGATTTCAAGTTCAATAGAGCTGCAAAAGTTCTTGAATATTTTGGTGAAAATGTAACCGCAGAAGAGCTTGATGATGAGCTTTGGACTGCATATTCAGAACTTGTTGGATATAATCTTCAAGAAGATGGCACAATTGCAGAAAGATATCTTCATTCAAAAACTAAGCACTTTTCACTCTCAATCAGTCCAAAATTTGGAAACAACACAACTATGGACTTTGATGTCAATTTAGTACCTTGTCGTTGGGAAATTGTGTCTGATGAGACAATCACTCCTGAAAACTTTAGAGAACAATACTTTAAGTGTTGTAACAAATTGATTGCTATTGCAAAGCCTGATTTCATAAAAATTAGTGAACTTTGCTCAACAGTATTCAATGAGGACAGTGAACAATTCCAAGAATATACTTGGGAAGCACCAAAGCATTTGCAACAGTATGAAGACATTGACGATGAATATTCTGTTATAGGTACTGCGAAAGATGTTTTGCATAGGTATATTGATTACAAATGTTTTGGTAATAGATGTTCTTTTGAAAATTTTTCAGAATTGAAAGAATATGAATGCCTTGGTGTAAGTACTGGGTGCTTTAGCTCAACAATTTGTAATGAGAATGGAAAAATGAGAGTCACTCTTGAATTCCATACTCTATATGAGACTGGTTGTTATAGCCATTCACTCCATAATTATGGTTCACTTATTATTCCTGATGCAAAGTATTGATATGAAAAGAAAAGTAGCTATTTGTTTTGGTGGCTATTGCCCATTGCATCAAGGCCACATGGATGTCATTATGCAGGCAAAGAAAGAGAACGATGTTTGCTTTGTAGTTGTTTGTGGATATGACAATGAGCCACGTAGTTGGGAAATCAACCTTGACTTAAAAGAACGTACAAGGATCATTAATTCATTTTTCAATGAAGATGAGCAAATCATTGTATTGTCTGTTAATGACACCGAGTTGGGACTTGATGAGTCAATGAGTGACAATAACTGGACCATTTGGCAAAATAAAGTCAAAGAAGAAATCTTCACTCAGCGCCATTGGAGAGGACATTACATTCGTTATGATTTGTTCAATGAAGCAGATTGTGACATTACTTGGTATGTTGCAGAACCATTCTATAAGACTTGCATTGAAAAGAACAATGTACTTAATGCACAAGTCAAATTGATGGACAAACTCAATCCTGTTTCCGGTACTTTGGTTAGAGCCAATCCTGTAAAATATTGGAACAAAATAACTAGCGCATTCAAACCTTATTTGTGCCATAATATCCTTATTCTTGGTACTGCAAGTGAAGGCAAGACTACATTGACCAGAGACATTTCAAGATATTTTGACATTCCTTACGCCTGGGAATATGGACGTGGATATATGGAAGATCGTGGAATAACTGATGAAGAGTTAGAGTATGATGAGTTTATGGAATTTTTAAAAGGACAAACTTGTTTATGCAATACAATGCGCCAGCATTCTAAGAATGGTTTGTTCATTTCAGATACAGACAATTGTGTCACTCTTATGTATGCTAAAGCATATGCAGAGAACCCAAATATGCCTGTGACTGAAGAGAACTATAAAGAATTGTATGAGTATGCAAAGAAACTTCAAAAGACTTCAAAATTCAAGTGGAACAAAATCTTCATTTTCCCACCTTCAAAGAAGTTTGTGAATGATGGAATCAGATATCTTGGACAAGAATCTATGAAAGAGCGTCAAAGCAATTTTGAGATTCTTCAAAAGCTCATCAATGAATTCTATCCTGAGGTTAGCAAAACATATCTCAATGGTTCATTTCTTGAAAACTATAATGCAGTTAAAGACTATATTAATGGTGTGATTGAAGCATGAAAAACTTTTTAGCAAAATACAACATTTCAAATATTGATGCATTAGTCATGATCCTTGCGGTGTTATTGCAAGGATTGACTGCTATTTGGGCAAAGGACGATATGGTTAGTTTCATTTCTGGAATGGCTGGAATCATTTCTGTTGTACTTTGCTCACAGAAGAAAATGACATTTTATCTTTTTGGTTTCATACAATTAGGGACATATCTTGTGTTGTGTTTCAGACAACACCTTTGGGGTGAAGTTTCAGAAAACATTTTCTATGCTATCACTATGATAGTTGGAATATTTTTGTGGATAAAGAACTACAACAAAGAGAAGTATGAAGTTATGCCAAAGGAATTGATTTTTTATGCAAGGCTTGTTTGTTGTTTGGTTTTCATATTTGCAACATTCATTGTGTTTGTTGTATTGAAAATCTATTCTAATGATTCACAACCATTTTGGGATGCTATAAGCACCGTGCCTGCATTCATTGCACAAATACTTATGATTGCTGGCTATAAAGAGCAATGGAGATATTGGCTTATTGTTGATGTGACTTCTATTGTGATGTGGGCCATAATTGGCAATCCATGCATGGTTGTGCAATTCGCATTATGGACACTAAATTGTGTCTATGGAATGTACAAATGGAATGAAAATAGTAATTAGAACTTTCTATATTAAAATACAAATATATCATATTAGATTATGAAACTTGAACTTAATGAGAATTTGATTGAAGAGATTTTGGCAGTTGACGCAGAATTTGACAACAATGCTACTGATGACACTTTTGAGCATGCTGCTGAACTCATTGGCATTTTAGCTGAAAAAATTGGTGAGCAGAAATAATGAAAATAGTCTCATTCAATATAAATGGACTAAATGCTTTTGATGGTAAAGGAAACTTAGAGAAAATCATTTCACAAACAGATGCAGACATTTATTGCTTCCAAGAAGTCAAAATCAGTTCTGCTAAAGTGGAAAGAATGAAAGAGATTTACTCTAAGTTTCCTAACTATACTTCTTATGACGCAATATGCATAGTAAAGAATGGATATGCTGGAGTGTCCACATTAGTCCATAATAGGATAAAAGACAAATTGAAAGATAATGACACAGCTGTAAATGTGCTAGAAAACATTGAAGGCTATTCACAATATGGGAATGGCCGTGTTGTTACTGTTGAATTTGACAACTTTTATTTAGTAAATGCATATGTAGTCAATTCAGGAAACAAATCTGTTGCAAGAATTAAGTTTGATACCCAAATGAGGCAATATATCAATTGGTTGAATTCAATAAAGCCAGTGATATATTGTGGTGATTTGAATGTGTGTGGAACCGCATTAGACTATTGGGGAAATTATGAAAGAGCAAAGAATTCTGCACCTGGACTTTGTGAATTTGAAATAAATGCATTTGACAAACTTATAACTGAATGCAACCTTGTAGATAGTTATAGATATAAAAATGGAGACAAGAAAGAATATACTTGGTTTTCTCCAATGGGTGCTAAAGGCAATATGTCACCTTGCAAAATGAGAAGAGGATGGAGAATTGACTATTTTATGGTTTCAGACTCTATAAAAGACAAAATTGCTTATTCAAAAATATATGAAGGTTGGAATGAGAAAGACCACTCACCAATTGAAATGGAGATTGATTTATGAGTGAAACAAACAAAAACTTTACAACACTAAGCAAAGAGACATTTGAAGGCCTTATCAAATGGATGAATGGACAATTAGGTTTAGATGAAAAACATACTGTTGTTGCAATTTTTGAAGATGATGACCATGATGATATAATCGGTTGGTCTGTTATTGAAATGGGTATTGAAGAAGGAGAATATGAAGTTTATGAAGACATAAAAGACTTATTTGCAGCTTATGGAAAATAACTTACAAGAAGTAAACACACCATTTGAGCTTTTCGGATATGAATGTGGAGAAGGTTGGTGGCCTTTGATTAAAGAAGCACAACAAGTTGTCAATAAATGGAATGAAGAACATAAAGATGGATTTGACACTTGTGGTGGTGAAAAACTTGAATTTGTTCAAGTGAAAGAGAAATGGGGACTTTTAGTCATATATCTTAATTTCTATCCTGACAAACTATATGACAAAATGATGGAGTTGGAAAAAAGAAGTGCTCATATCTGTGAACATTGCGGAACACAAGAAAATGTCACTACAGAATGGACACATGGTTGGATTATGACTCTTTGTCCTGAATGTAGAAAAAAGGAGTTAGAAAGATTCAAAAATATGCTTAAAAAATGATATGAATGGAATAAACAACTATAAAGACTTTTTAGAATTCATAAGCAATATAGACCATAACAAAATCAAAGAAATAAATGTAAAATTTTCTCAACCAGATGTTGTAAAAGCTTTTAATATTGAATATTTTAGTGTAAAGATACCAAAGCTTCCTGGTGGAATAATTTGTGACTAATAATGACAAAAAAATTTAAAGACTTATGAAAGGATATTCATTAGCTGACATAACAAAAGTAATTGGCAAAAACTTAGCAAATCTAAGATATAACAACCAATTGATTGAGGCACAACGTAAATTAGTAAACCCAACATTTCTTGAAATTTTAGAAGAACTAAATAAAGATGATGAGGTTTTAGCAGCTTCTCTTATGAATTGGTATATGAACAAATATGGTAAGAATTTAGGATCAGATATTGAATTGACTAAATTGATTTTGGAGAAATCTGAAAACAAAAATGTTAGTTCATTAAGTTTTGGAGCTTCATGTGGTGATGATTGGTACCATAATGATAGGTGCTAATATCATATTTAATTGTTATTTTTAAATTAAATAAAAAGCGTTAACTGCATGAAAAATCTAATTCAATATATCAATGAACATCAGGAATTCATTTCTGAGTACTGCGATATGTTAGATCAAATAAATCTTGAAATAATTACTGAGTCATTTGGATGCCAATTATTGAAAGACCTTGTAAAACAACAATGTGATTTACTTGAAAAATGGAAAGATTACCAAGCTTCCAATAGGTATGCTAGTATGACAAAACCAATGGACATAAACCATTTGTTCAGAAATTCACAAACAATGTGGAATAAGATAACTGATGATCAAGTACAAACTTTCAAAGGTGCAGATCCTGAAGGTGTTAAGCTTTTCAAAAGAGTATGTTCAAATAGATCAAATTCAGTTACAGGTTTTATTGTCATTGAAACGACAGAAAATGAACGTAAAAACACTGAAAATCTCCCAAAATATTCTGGAATTATTTTAAAGGAATGGAGTTGGATTAAATATTATCCATGCAGATATGAAAATAGCAGTAAAGAAATAAAGCCAACTGAAGCAATACAACTTTTGACATCTGACACTACATATCATATCATTATTTTAGATGATGTGAAATCAAGACGTGAGTTGCAAAATGAAAGATCAAGATCAAGAAGTGGTGTCATTGAACCTGGCAATGTTGACCAATTGAAAAGATTAGCACAAGAAAATATAGAAAGATATAGAAAAATTGCTGCTAAAATGAAAATAGAAAAACAAGTTGCTGCAGAAAAACTACCTGAACAAGTTAATGAATGTGTCAAAAAAGTTATGGATTTAGCAATTGAATTTGCAAAAAATCCTATCAAATATTCTAAGATGCAATATGAGATTGGCAAACTTATGGAACTTGTAGGAGACAAAGAGGTAGGATATTATGATAGAGGAAAATACCATAAGTATGGAATAAACGGATTGATGTATTATTTTAGTTCATATTTGAAGAGTAAATTGTCTCTTGCTTCAGGAAATTCTTATGGTTATGAACAAAAAGACTATGATAACGCAAAGAAGAAATTAGAAGAAATGATTGATAAAATCAATAAGTCTTATGATGAAATAATCAAAAAGGCAGAACAAACAACAACTGAAGTTTAACATAATTTAACATAACGTTTAACGTTTAAAATCATATATAAATGATAAAATATAATTGCAATGTTTGTGACAGAATCTATAATGAGATAATGATTCACTTCACAAAAGATTGTCCTAACAATTGCCCATTTTGTATTGACAAACGAAATGCTGGCATAAATTCCAGAAAACCAAAAGTTAATGAGATTTATAAGTCAATTGAGATATGTGCAAAATATATAGACACTGTAACTATATCTGGTGGTGAACCATGCCTATATATGGATGAGCTTTATGAGCTTGTGTCTTTGATAAAGAATTCTACACAACTTAAAGTCAATATTGTGACATCTATCCCAAAGGAGTGTGTTGAAAACAAAGAGCTTTTTTATAAGATTTGTGAACTATGTGACAACATACAAATATCATTTGGCCATTATAATCCTAAAAACCTTGTAAAGATTTTTGGCAACAAACATATCAATGGTTATGGAAGAAATGAATTTATAAATGAGTTTCCATACAAAGACAAGACAACTATAAGTATGAATGTTGTTAAAGGATTGTCAGACAATAAAGATGAGATACTTAGAGCTATAAAGTCAGTGAATTGGTTTGGATATAAAGACATAAAGATCTGTGAGATGTTTGACTCAGACAACTATTATGTTGACATTCCAAAGACATTAGGAATAAAGATGAAGTCACCATTTGCTCATGGATGCAAGACTGAATATGACATCACTAAGCTCATTCCAAGTTTTGATGGGACTTTGACAATAAAAAGAACTTGCTTCTTGAGAACTAATTGCCAAAAAGCAAGTTTATCTGATTGTTTTAAAATGTTGACTAAATATATTAAGAAGAAAGAATACTTCTTTGGTGTCATTCATGAAGATGGAACTATAGCACCATATTGGATCTAACGCTCCAACATCAATTTGATTTAAGGCTTATTAACTAACATTTCAATCTTTTTGTATACCTGTTCAACTAAATCATCAGCATTTCCTTTGAAATCATGTATAGCTATAAGCAAGTCTTCTAAAGCTATCTTTCCTTTGTCAATGTAAGATCCTATCTTCTTTATCTTCTTAGCATGGTCTAAATCTCCATGTGAGCATAGTATGTAATGCACACAATATATGTCTTCATCATATTTCTTTTGCCATGCTTTATGCACCATTGAACTATCAATATTGGTGTCTTTCTTTGTTGTCACTACAACAAACCTGTCTTGAACCTCAATAGTTGTCTCATGTGGGTTCCAGTTTCCATATTGGAAGAAGTCAATAGTCTTTTGTGATCCTAAGAACAGATAAGTCCAACTATCTGTCTCATAATATGATTCATTTATGTATTTAGTGATTTGTTTCATAGTTTATTGTATTTAATTTAGTATCTATCATCATTTCCACATGAATAACTTCTTCTGTGTCTTCTTGGACTTCCATAAGAATATACATTGTCTCAACAAGAATAACCGCCACCACAACTAATAGGTTGTTTTCTTAACTCATCTTTAGCTTTGTCTATTTGCATTCCAAGAGCATGAAAGTCATGTGGGTCCATAGCTTTATACATAGTGTAAATGAATTGAGAAGCAGACATATTGTTCAAATTGACACCAGACTTCTTTATTTTTGCCATAAGCTTGTTGAAGTCATTTATTGACATGCCTTCATCAATTTCATCATGCAAAATGTTTTTGTCATTGCATAATTTTTGTCCAAGTTTTTCAGTTAATGTTGTGATTATGTCTTTCATATCTTTTATTCAAATTTGATTTTAACATGCAGATTGCAATCTGCGATTTCCACATCCATCAGAAACATAGTGACGACCTGAAGATCTTTGAGAAGCTTTAAGATAACGGTCTCTAGCTCTTTCTTCACGAGTCTTTTCAGCATCAAGAACCTTTTTCATTTCTTGGCTTGTAGCAATGTATTCTAACAATTGTCCATACATATCTTGGTTGTCTTTCCTCATTGCTTCAAAAAGAGTCCAAATGTCTAAAGCTTTCGTATAGACACCTTTTTCTTCAAGTTGCTTCATAGCTTTGTCAACAGTGATTGCTCTAGCTTCTGTAATTTCTTCAATTTTGTTGACATTACGATGTGCTAAAGTTCCACTAACTCTTTCAGTTATAGTTGTCAATATGTCTTTCATATTTATTTAAATATTTTATATAGTTAAAAATAATTACTTTACCACCTTATTGTACTTTCTTAAAAGTCTCATAATCTCTTTCTTTTTGTCATCATAAGAAAGTTCATTAACGGTATTAGCATAAACCGGCTCTATAAAGTTTGACATACTATTTTCTAAAATACCTCTATTGTATATGTAATATGTATTGTTTAAGTTTGCAAACTTCTTTCCTTTGAAATGAAGTGTATACATAAATCCTTCACCAGCAAAACCACCAATATATTCGGGATAGAAATATGTGTTGTTTTTGAATATGTCTAAACATTTTCTTCTAAACATTGCAGATTGGAAATGGCATAACGCTAACATTGGAGTTCCATTTCTTAATGCGCTTGTCATTTGTTCATTATTGAATTCTATCAAACTGTTTCCAATAGCTTCTGTCTTATTGAAATAAACTGAACATGAAACAACATCAACATCTTTATGCTCATCTAAATATTCTGATTGTATTTTAAGCCTATTTTCATCACATAAATCATCACTATCAATCCAAGCAACATATTCTGATACAGTAAGACTCATTGCTAAATTGTATGCATCAATATAAGTTTGGTCGCCTTTTATTTGTTTTATGATTGATCTTCCTTTATGTTCTTTAAAGAATGTCAACAATTGTTCTGCAGTAGAATCAATAGAAAAACCATCTACTAAAATGACATTGCAATCTAATTTTGCAATCATTTTTTCAATTTTTTCTAAAACTAAAGCAATTGTCTCACTTCTGTTTTTTGCGCAAATACAAATATCAATTTTACGTGGCTTCAATTCTTCCATAATATATAATTTAAACTATTTTTTATCCTCCAGTCATCCCCTTTATTTTTTGTATGACAAGACTTATAGCAGTTTTTGCTGTTGATATAGCAATAACTTTAACTTTATTTGCAGCATTCAATAACTTTGCAGTTGCCTTTTTTGTAGCTTCTGCCGTTTGTTGAGCTATCCATTTTCCTGCAACATTTGCAAGTTCATCAGTTTTCTTTAATGCTTCCTCATAAGCTCTATCTAATTGGTAGTCTATTTGTGCCTTTAGTGGGGTGACCAATTTGTCATAAAGTTTGTTCACATTTTTCACAACATAGTCAGGACCAGCAGACGTTACTTGAGTTATTTTTGTGACTTCTGAATATATTGCTTTAGTTGTGTCAACAACCATATTCTTTATATCCTGTGCTTTAGCTAATACATCAGTTATTTTTTCTTTTGCTGCTTGTGTATTTGCTTTTATTGCTTCTTGTTGCGCTTTAGTTATAGGATTACTATAAAAGTCTTCAACTACTTTTTGTATTTCTGGTTTTAAATAATATGTTGTCCAATAAACTGTACGTTCTGCACCGTATGTTGTTAATGATGCTACTCTTTGTGTAAATTCTTTTACCTTTTCATCTTTATAGTTTTCAATATCTGGTTTGATATACTTATCCCAAACTTCTTCAGTTATTTGTTTTTGCAAATCAACATTACTCCAAGCCTCAGCAGTTGTTTGAAATCCTGACGTAACATTACTCCAGGCCTGTTGTGCCTGTCCACTTACTGCTTGCAATTGTGCTTGACCTTGTGCAACTATATTTTTTGGAGTGAATGGGCAAGTGTCAACACCATTCTTAAAGCTATCTGCAACATTTTGTTTTTTAGCTTCTAATTGGTTTTTTAATTGATCACTTATTGAAAAATCACCCATAATTAGTCAACGTTTGTGTTGTCACATAATATATTTTCTAAAGATTGGCTTGCTTTCATAGCAGCTTGTGTTACAGCAAGTGCATAAGGTTGTGCCCCATGTACAACAACCGCACTACCTTGTGCACTTTGCAAATCACTAAAAAATGTGCTTAATGTGCTTTTCAATTTGTTTCCAAGCACAGCAGGTTCACCTTCTTCACCATCACCAATATATACATGATTGTTTTTCATGACAATCTTTGCATTTCCACATTGCACTACTATTTCGCCATCAGAATTTATGTTTATTAAATTTTGGTCTCCATATTTTATCATAATGCCATCAGTATCATTATAATAAACATAAACAGAACTACCTTGTATGTCTCTACTTATCAATACATTGGCATCTCCATAGTTGTCATCTCCAACAAGCTTTTTAGTGCTTTCTGTCATTTCAAACATTGGAAGATACCAAAACTCATTATGGTTTTTCATATTTCTAATGACCCATATCTTTGAACCTTCTCTCATTTTAGAAAATCCTTGATGACCACCTATCATAGTAAATGGATAAATCCATGGAAGTCCATCTTCACTCATTGAGCTATCAAATATTGTTGGTACACTTGCCTTGACTCTACCAATGAATTTTGGATCATCAACATTAGTGATTACACCAGGAAAAAACTCATAATCTGAAAATTTCATGCTTGCCTACTATATTTATATAATTATAACGTTTTGATTAAATCTATACTGTTTCATAATCCCAATAATAACCACCATTTGGTTCTCTAACTTTGACAACTTTCCAATATTCAATTTGTTGTGGTTCAAGTTTTCTTGTACTTTTATTAGGGACAATAATGTGTTGATGAGCTAACAAACTAAATTCTGTTGAATATGAAGTTGTCTTCAAACCAAGTTTTTCCAATATTTCTGCTTTTGTCATTGGTCCATGCATACATAACAATTTATAGCATTTCCACCATAAAGTCATTTTGCCTTTTGATATTCTTGGCTTTCTATCATCTGGATATTGTGTTTGCTTTGGAAACCAATCATAATAGCAATTTTTTGTATCTACATCATCCATTAGTTCTCTTTCTGCATCAACACTATTTTTAGTCTTTTTTAATGCAGCTTCATTACCTTTTGCACTTAAGAATTCATTCAATGATATCATAGCTTACTCTTTTATATTTGGATTCCAATCCTTTGTATTGAAATTTATTGCTGTCATATCCCAGCCTCTTCTTGTAGCTTCATCTTGAAGTTTTTTGCATTCTTTATCAAATCCATTATTCATTGCATATTTGTATGCAACAACAAGTTTCTCATCTTTCCAAATTTTGATGTTGAATGTTACTTCACCATCATGCCAACGTTGTATGTCATGGTTGAACTTATATTGGTTATGATGGAATTTCCACCATGCTTCTTTCCAGTGTTTGAATGGTGCAGTGCCTACTTCTTTTGGCTCTACTTCCTTTGGATCAACTGACAGGTTTTTAGTGCCAAGATATTCAAACAGTGGTGTCATTTATTAATGCTCTTTTATTTTGTTGAATGTCCAACCTCTTCTATTTGCTTCTTCTTCACATTTTTCACAACATGTTTCATAACCATGATCTTTGCAATGCTTCCAATACATAATAAGCTTTGAGTCTTTACAGGCCTTTATGTTTTCTCTGCGTTTTCCATCATTCCAATCTCTCATTTTTCCAGCAATGTCACGCCAATTTATTCCAAATTCACGCATAGCTCTAGATATTGTCATTGGAGGTTCTCCAAAACGTTCTTGGTCTGCTTCTGCAGCATCCTTTGGGTTTGTGCTTAATGCCTTTGTCTTTAAGTATTCAAATAAATGTTTCATATATGTTTAGATTTTATTTGTCTTTCCACATTCTGGACATGTACATTCATAATTGTAATATTTTGGGTTGTCAGTTATGATTGTAAAATCTCCATCTTTAACTGTTCCTGAAAACATTGCTTTGCAATATCTGCAAGTTGCTGTTATTTCTTGTTCATCCCAATTTTCAAGTTTTGGTTTTATAACTTTCATTTTGTTTAATCTAGTTTATTTATGCTTGTGTTGTTTCTGATGATTCAGGTTCAACATCTCCTAACATTTCGCTATCGATATCATCTGATGACTCAGTTTCTGATGATCCACCTTCATCTTCATCGCCACCTCCTAATTCTTCATCTTCATCTCCTTCACCTTCACCTTCTTCTTCCTCATCACCTTTTTTCAATCTATTCTTTTTCTTATACTTTTCATTAAGTTCAAGGTCAGCTTGAGACATATGCAAGTATTTGATAATCAAGAATTCAGGATCAAAATATGGGACTTCATCTTCGCCATCTTGGATTGTCAAACTATCTTTCATAGTTCCAATGAATTCAACTCTTTTTGACATGATTTCAATGTTCATCATTTCCTCAAATTGGTTGTATGAGTTGAACTTAAGTGATATTGAGTCTAAGATTCTCTTGTCATTCTTAATGTCAGGAATTGACAAAGCCAATTGTATACGTAAAGGCTTAAGAAGTATTTGTGCAAATGTGTTTCTCAACCTTGCAACAAACCTACCAAAATCAATCTCTTCTCTTAATTGTGAAGTTGGGTCACTACCAAACCAAGTCTGTTGAGCTTCCTTGTCAAAACGTGATGCAGGAATTTTACTCATTTCATACAATTGGTTCTTGAAATATTTGATTTGGTCAGAGTCATTCAACATAGGTCCCTGGTCAACTATAGTCTCAATCTCGGGAGTGCCATTGACATTTTGTGGCATCCAGTATTCTTTATTGAATGGCATATTGACTTTACCATTGATTTGCAATTCACCAGTCTCAACATTAAATGATATGTCTTCTTTATATCTATTCATTGCTTGTCCTAAAGTCTGTTGAGCTTTAGCCTTTGTCATACCTTGCACAGGAATAGTGAACTTAGTTTTGAATGAAGATTGAGTGACGGTCCAAATCACCTGTGCCTGTTCAATGATACGATACAAATTGAATGGACGGATAAGACGTTCAAGGTATGATTGACGTGCAGTAACACCAGTGTCCTCATATTTTATATAGATTACTTGTGAATCATAAAGTATTCTTTCTTTTCCTTGTACGTCTTTGAATTGGATCCAATATGTGACATTGTCTTTTATAGCTTTAGTCAATGTAGCTGGGTCAAGGTCAATTATTCCTATGATAGAGTGTGGGTTCTGCAAATCATCATAAATGATTTCAAATGCAAGCACACCATCAATCAACCAACGTTTGAAATAATCCCATGCTAAAGTCTTCCAGTTCAACAAAAGGTATAGTTTATAGAATGAAGAGTCAATACAATTCTTAATCTCTTCAAGGTTCTTTTCATTCAATTGGTAAAGCAATCCATTATCTAAGAATGGTTTGCAAATATATGATTCATCATCGTCATAAACGATGCATTCATTTGTCATAACATCTAATATGTCTTCTAGCTCTGGTTGAGCAGCCATTTTTCTCAAAATGTCTCTTTTCTGCTCTATAGTCTTTTCTTTGAATGGCTTCTCTTCCTCACCTTTGACTCTCCAATTGTCAAGCATACCTGAATACAATGAGCCATTCACTAAATCATCATCTTTACGTAAGTCTTTAGATGCAGGTATAGCCATCATATTCTTTATGACTTTGTCATCATAGTTCATACCATAGTTTGACAAAGTCTTAAAGATACGGCTTATTCTTGAGGGTCTTTGCTTAGTGTATTCATTATATGAGTTTGTAATCACATTAGCTTCAATAGCTTCAAAAATGGTCTTTTCTCCGTCTAAAGCACTTTCTAAATTTCCTAATCTCATAGTATTGCCTACTATATTTTATATGTATTTATTAAAAATAAAATTTCTATATTAATTAGTCACGCAAACAAAAAATTACTATTTTATAATATGATGAAGAATGAAATAGACAATATAATAAAACCTTCAACCAAACCATTCATAAAATGGACAGGAAGCAAACGTTCACAAGCTAAAGCGATTGTTGACAAATTCCCAAAAGAAATGAATATATATTGTGAATGTTTTGTTGGTGGAGGTTCAGTATTGCATGAACTATTAAACAGGATATATGAAGGTGAAATAAAATGCCAATCAATAATTTGTTCAGATCTCAATTGGGATTTGATTGAAATTTGGAGAATGCTTATTGACAAAAACAAACGTAAAAAGCTTTTAGAGTATTATTCAGAACTTCATTACAAATTGAAAGCTAGAGCTGGCTACATTTCAGGTGATGTCACAAAAGAACATGTTAAGTTATGTCAGGGATTATACTATGAAATACGCGACAAATATAATGAATATATTGTCAACAATTTGTATGATGAAGAACGTGCAATGATATTCTATTGGATTACACGTACATCATTCAATGGACTTATTAGGTACAATCCAAAGTCAGGAAAGTTCAATGCTCCATTTCATGTTGGTGGAAGGTTTGGAATAACACCAGATGAGCTTAAAGATGTGTTTGATTCTTGGGCATTAGTCATTGATGACTTTATTAATAAAGGAGGTAAAATTGAGTTTTATTGTTGTGACTATGGTGAAATTATGAACTTAGGAAAAGGTGATGTTGTTTATATGGATCCACCATATGATAAAGTTTCAGGAGCATATTTTTGTCAAGAGTTTTCTATTGATAGATTAAACAAAATAATTGAATGGCTTACTCAAAATGAAGCTAAAGTGCTTTTAAGTTATGATGGCACTTCAGGAGAAGAAGATAGGACATCTAATAAAATACGTTCATGGTATAAGACACACGAATACATAACATCAGGTAGAAGCTCATTTAAAGGATTGAAGTCAGTTTCTCGTGGTGTAGGATCAAATGATATAGTAAAAGACTCACTTTATTTAAATTATTGAAAATGATAGACTTTGATGACAATTATATTGAACCATCTGATTTGATATTGATAACAGATGATGAAAATGAATATCATGTAAAATTAGATGACATAAGTGCAATAAAGAAAATTTATTCCCACCCAAATGACTCAAACACTACAAAAGGATTTCCAAAATATCAAGTATTTTTGAGAAATTCTCAATGGGGTTGGGTGCTTATTGAAGTTGATGAATATGAAAGATTAGTTAAACCATTTGTAAAAAATATTAGATGGGCAAAGAAGAAATAAAGATAAAGAATGATTCAGTGTCATTCAATACAAATAAGATAATACAAATTTGTGATATTGACAAACAATGCAATGAACAAAGTGTATTCATCAATTTAGCTAAAATAGAATCAATATCATTTATTTATTCTGCGTATAAACAAGATTCAGATGGATGGACTGTTCCAGAATATTATAACCCTCCTAAAGTAAAGTTATATTGTGAAAATAATAATCGGTATACCATATCTTATGCAGAATTTGAAAAATACATAAAACCTTATATAGAAAATTTGAATTTAAATTTGAATTTTTAAAATTTCATTACTATAATATTAAGATATTACTTAAACTCAAATCTAAATGGCAAAAAAGAAAAAGGCAGAAGCCGAAACACAAGCAGTAGCAACCACAGCTACTACTAATAGCTATGATTACTCTAAGAAGCTCATGGCTTTAACTGAAGACGAACGTAAAAAGTATCGTGCTCTCACTGAAAAAATCAATCCTCATGACCTTTCAACACTCCGTGATTACGGTTCCGAATTGAGCTCTGTTGTTGCCGAAAATGGTGACAAGTTGCTTGCTAGTGTCCGTTCAGATGGTGGTGGTGAAGTTGTTGAGTTGGTCACCGAATTGCTTAAGCAACTCAATATGATCAACATTGACGACATCAATAGCGACAGCAAATTCAAGAGATTCCTTGCAAAGGTCCCAGTACTTAAGCGTCTTATTACATCTATTGACAATGTCAAGGTGAAGTACAATGATATTGCCACAAATGTTAGTGAAATTTCAAAGAAGATGGGTGACGCTAAGTTGGTTGCTATGAAGGACAACTCAACACTCCAGGAAATCTTTGACAACAATGTAATCTACATTGAGCGTATCCGCGAACTTATCATGGGCGCAAAGGTGTTGCTCCAAGATACTGAAAAGGAGTTCGAGGAAATGAATGCACATCCTGAAAATTACGAGTCATATCAGATTTCTGAAATCCAGGACTTCATCAACTCACTTCAGAAGCGTATTGCTGACATGCAAGTTACTGAAGCAGTGCTTCAACAGAACTTGATGCAGATTAAGGCTACCCAGGGCAACAACATTGCAATTGCTGAAAAGAGTGACAACATCACAACCAATGTGCTTCCTCTTTGGAAGAATCAGTTGTCAATCGCAGTAATTATGAACAAACAGACTGAGAACGTCAAGGCTCAGCAATTGTTAACCGATACAACTAACAAAATTTTGGCAGAAAACGCAAAGAATTTGCATACTAATAGTGTTGCAGTGGCTAAGGCAAATGAAGAGGCTGTCATTTCACTTGACACTCTTAAGACTACAACCAATGAGCTTATCTCAACAATCAAGGAAGTTCAGAAGATTCATGAGGATGGTGTTCGTGAACGTCAGCAGATTGAGGAAGAGCTTCATAAGATGGCAATCCAACTTGAAGAAGCAGTTAAAGGTGAAAAGTAAGGAGGGCTAAAAATGATTTCCCAAAAGTTATGTGATTTTGTTGCAGCAATGCGAGACAAAGAAGCTGCAAACAAGCTATACAATAAGATGATTGAATTGCAGGGTGCATTTGATGAAAATCAAGTGTACACAACTAGAGTGGCATATTATGTTGACCCTGAGACAAATATTGCACGATTGATTTTCACCAACCTTATTGGAAAGCAAAGCTTTGAAATCTTCTCAGGTGACATTGGGAAATTCATTTCAGAAAGCCACAAACTTGAAGATGGATCTTCAATTATGGTTTATGGTATTGCATTAAAAGATATGCTTGAACCAAGTGAGATTGATCTATTGATTAGGTACAATGATTATTGCCAAAAGAAGTTCGCAAAGGATGAGGCAAAAGCCTTAGTGACTGCGCGTTTCAAATTGGGAGACGTTGTAGCATTAAAGAGCAAAATTCGTGATGGAAGCAAAAAAGTCATCAAGAAGTTCATTGTAAAAAAGATCATTTGGAGTGTCAATGCTAATCCTGTAAATGTCATTATTGTAAAGCAAATTGAAGGTCCATTGAACAATTTGTCATTGACAAAGGCAGATTGCAAGAAGTATCATGTGAAATATGAAGAAAATCTACAGGTCTATTCAATGTTCATGAATTTTTCGAAAATTAATAAATAAAATTGAATAACTGTTTTTTGATTACTATATTAAATTGATAATAAAGATAAAAGATGAAGAATAATTTTCTTAAATTTCATGACACAAAAACGAACTCTATCGTTTACATCAACAAAGCAGAAATAGCAGTCATTGATACAGATGATAGTAAAGTACCAGGCAGAAATGTATCAAGGGTCTATTTTTTAGATACTGTTGATGTATCGAATTTCTGTGTGAATGAAACTGTTGAGAAGATTTACACAAATTGTGAGTTAGAAGACTTCATAAGATTGCATAACTACCCTTCTAACCATGCAATTTTGGTGAATGTGAATGCAATTGCAATTCTTGACTCAGAAAACACAAATGGAAATTCGAATACAAGAATATATTTGAAGAATAGTGCAAATTTGAATTCGTTCATTGTATATGAATCACCAGACAAAATCAATAAAATGATAGAAGGAGACAAAAATGAATAAGACTTAAGCCGCGGTGTTCTTGGAGCCATAAGCTACACTAAAGTTGAGGAACTACCTCCTGAATGTACGGTAAACTCTTAATTATAGCGAATTTTGACCTTATGAGCTAAACATTCAGAAGTTCAGGTACGAATCAACAAACAGTTCAGGAAACTAAATCACAAGTTAAACAGTTAGAATTCAAAGGATAAAAAGTCAAATGATGAATGGATTTTAGTCATACCAGGTTAAAATAAGTAGAGAAGCGCCCTTAGGCGGATTGACTCTACCTGACATATACCCAAATGTCCCTGCTTTAAGAAGTTTTGATTTTGACGAGTATTGAATGGCAGATTTTAATGGATAAGTTTAAATGAATGATGGCTTTAAACCATAAAGAGGAGATTAAGTCTCCTCTTTTTTTATATTAATTAGACACCAAAAACTATATTAATTTAACAAAAATATTTGGTAATGATTAAATGATTATTGATAGAAGTTGGAATAAGAAAGAACAGAAATTAATCATTAGTTATGTAGACAAACAAGGAAATCGCCAATTTTTTGAAAAATATTTGCATCATATCAAGACTTATGAATATGACACAAATGGCGAATATGAGACTTGGAATGGCAAAAAGTGTCGTGTAATATATAAAGACACAACAAACTATTCACCCAATGAGTTTGACTTGTTAGAGTTCATGTATGAATTGCCAGAAGACATGAACAAAAACCTACATGCTAACTATTTTCCAAAACTTTATACATTCGATATTGAGACCGAGGTTTCTAATGAGTTTCCAGATCCAGAAATCGCGGCACAAAAAGTCACATCTATATCTATTGTTGGACCAGACTTAAGTTGCATTGTTTATGGATTGCATAATTTGAATGACGAACAAATAGCTTTACTTAAGAAACGTTATTTAGATTGGATTGACAATAATGCATTTGCAAAATCATTATGTGCAAACAGAGGCTTTACTCCTAAATTCTTATATCAAAAGTTCAATAGTGAAGAGGAAATGCTGAAAAGGTTCTTCACTATCATCATTCCAAAGATTCCATGTTTAGCAGGTTGGAATAGTTACAATTTCGACTGGCGTTACTTAGTCAATCGTATCATAAGATTGTTTGGTACAGGTGAAGCTTACAATATGTTAAGGAAAGCATCCCCAACTGGTGAATTGACTCAAGTGTCATGGGAAGAGCAAAGTGGTCTTCATTACAGGATACCAGCTCCAATGCATTCACAAATATTAGACTACATGGAGTTGGTGAAAAGTTATGACTATTCTTTACGTCCATACGAATCATATTCATTGGATTGGGTTGGTGAACACGCAGTAAATGCTAATAAGATTAAGTATGAAGGAACTTTGCAACAATTGTATGAGAATGACCCAGAATGGTATTATTTCTATAATGCTGTTGATAGTCTCATTGTTATGTTGATACATTACAAACTAAAATGTTTGGAGTCTGTATGTGCAGTATCAGCAGTAACATTGGTACCATTGTTCAAAGCTATGGGTCAGGTTGCATTGACTACAGCTAATGTGTTCAATGAGTTCTATTTAGACAACAAACATGTTGTATGGGATTATGACGCAATTGAAAGATATAAAGTGCCTTATGAAGGAGCATTTTGCGGATGTGTCCCAGGTCGTTATGAATGGAATGTGTGTGATGACTTTGCATCACTTTACCCATCACAGGTGCAAACTTGCAATTTGTCATTTGAGAACTTCTTGCAACCTCCAATGATTGGCCCAGATAGTCTTGGAAGATATGTGCCAGGTGAATGGACTCAACAGGAGCTTGAAGATATGAGAAAAGATCCTAACTATTTTGTTAGTGTGAATGGGAATGTCTATAAGAATGACAAGGACTATGCATTCAAAAAAATGCAAAGACGTGTAAAGAAACTTAGAGACAAATACAAATACACAGGACAAGATATAGATGCATATTTGCTTCCTGAAATTGAAAGACTTATAAAAGAAAAAGAAGCAGCCTAAATATGAAAGTAAGAGAACTAATTGAATTTTTGCAAACTTGTGATCAGGAAGCAGAAGTGACTTCTGGAAACAATTTCGATAATGGAATAAGAATAAGTTGGGGTTATGCAGAAGGATGCACTAAAGAACATTGCCAATTTATATGTATTGACCCATTGAATTCAGATTGCAATTATGAAAACAAAAACAATTAAGATTTTATGGAAGAAATCAAAATGATGGATATTCCAGTGCCATCTGGATATAATGATGACATAACTAAGCATACTCCAGAATATGTATATGGGAAAAATATGAAAGACCATATTGTGAATTCAGTGTTTAATGAATGGTGTCAATGGTATTTTCCAAATGGAATGAAAGAAAAGATTGAAGATGAACAATTATATTTAGTGTGGTATCATTTTAAGGATGCTTCTGACCCTCAAAACTTATCTTGTTCATATAAAGTATATTATATTGAAAAGGTGCCAAAAGACATTCAGGAAGCTTTAGAATTGAAACAAGAATATGAAGAGATACTAAAAAAATATTTATGCAAATATGAAAGATGATGTAAAGACCAGGTTGACTTTTGAAAATTATGAGAACCGTTTTGTTTGGGAAAGTCCTTACAATGATGTCACTATGGATGACATACTTAATGCATTTTATGGTATGATGGTTAGTGCAACCTGGCAACCTGTAACAATTATTTCTGCAATGCAGGATTTTGTTGAAGAGCATTCAGACATATTAAAGGATGAAGATGGAATTAAAGATGAAGATCCTCAATTTCGCACTGATCCAAGTTATCATCCTGACTTAAACATTGCTGAAGATGAAGAGTATGATGATGAAAAGTATAGGTCGGGAAACTATGATCCACATTATTATGCATAATGAAAGACGGAACAATCCGTCTTTTTTATTTTATAGGTTAATGATTCAAAATATTTTATTATTAATAAAATGAGATAAACTATATTGTGAACAAATTTTTTGAATACATACAACCAACTATTGTAAGAGCTTCTTATGATGAGTCATTACCTGAGAATATTCGCGGAAGATTCTTCATTAATTTTAATGTGTTTGGCATCAAATATTTCGAAGAGAACTATTTGTTGTCAGAGAACTCAAACAATTTCCAATATTTGTTGTTAAAAGAGAATTCAGGTATGTTTATGCTTGAAGAGACATTAGAAGCAGAAGACATTGTTGACATTCCAAGAATCTATATTGACATTACTGACAAATTTGTCAATGACAATACTAACTTATTTAAGTCATTTGTATATCAAGCATCATTAGAAAATGCTATTTGGGCTCAAGGAATTGATGGGTTTATGTGTGGACAAGATTATTATGTCAATAGCACATTATACAACTATTTAGCGTTGACTAACCAGCTGACAGACACTGACTTCTCAAAGCGTCTTCCAAATTATTTAGATGAAAATGGATTTAGGACAAAGTATTGGATGGATTTGTCAAATGAACCTTATAAAGACTATACAGAACTTGAATATTTCAATGAAAAGAATAAGATATTGAACCAACATTTCTCAGAAGATGAGTTGAACAACTTCTATTCCAATTTCTGCAAAATAATCTTAGAACATACAAGAATATCTGATGAAAAAAGAAATTCAGGAACTAACCCTGTATACAATTTAGTGCTTAATTATTATGCAAACTTTAAGACTGATTCAGGTAGTGCAGCTTTACAAATGCTTCTTGGAAGTTTGTATACAACAACAACTAAGACCACAAATTGCAATTGCACAAATGTTGGCTTTGGAGAGACAACAACATATTCAAACCAATCATGTTATGACTTATATTTGAATGCAATGACAACTTGGCTAAAAACTATGTTGGGTGACAAAAAGTTCTATGAAGATTGGTTTTTGATTGACAATGGAAATGACAACAAAATGGTGAATGAGGTGTTGATTGACAACTTAGTGTTGTTCATCAATGAATTTTTGAACTTACAGAAAACTTTGTCATTCTCAATAACTAAAAGATCAACTTATGGTTGTGCATGTCCAACTATGAGTATTGATGAACATAGTTGCAATTATAGTATTATTCAGAATTATTTGACATTGTTAGAATATGTTAGTGACAATGAATTAGACAAAAACAAGAACAAAATCAAAATATATGGAGAGCAGTTTGGTGAACTACTTCCTAAACTGCAATTTTAACAAATTAAACAGTTCACATTATGAAAAATCTTATTACACAACTTGAAGAAATTATTGAAGAAGAAGAAAATGAAACAATGAACTTCGAAAAAATCAAGAAAAATAATAAGAAGACAAAACAAAAAGAAAAAGAAAAAAATAAACAAACAATATAATGAAAAGTTTAAGAGATTATATAATTGAATCAGGAGAAGAAGCAGCTCAGCAACAAGATCAAGCACAAACTTTCAAGTTTGACTTCTCTAAATTTGAGAATGCAAAAGAGACAGTTGAGTCTATCATAACTCAAGCTGAAGATTTTGTAACTGATAGTTCAGAAACATCAGTAACTATTTCTTGTAAGAATAGTGATGCCCCAAAATTAGCAGGAGCTTTGGAAATCATCAAGGCTTTCATTGAAAAGAATGGTAAGTCAACAAACCGTGCATCTAATGAACAGTTTGCACAATTCTGCCAGACACAAGAAAGAATGCTTCAAAATTTTGAAGACTTCTTGAAACCTGTTGAGCATCCAGAACCTGTAAAGGATGAAGAGGATGAAGAAAACAAAGATAATGATGAGCAAGAATAACAATTCAATTATATAGAAAATTAGAAAATGAAAGGAAGCTTTTAGCTTCCTTTTTTTATACATAAAACTGGTTGTTCAATATAAAATACTCTCCAAAATCTAACACATCTACACCTGTCGAAATGATTTCATAATTTGTCTTTTGTGTCAAATTTGACAAATCATAATTGATATTCTCCATTTTCTCTTTGAATTTTTGTAATGCTTCTGTTTTCAATTTTTTGACATCCTCTTCATTACCTAAATTTTGAAGCAACATATAGAACAAATAATTGTTGTTGTTTCCCTCAACATAAGAGAAAGAAATCATTTGCTTTTTATAGACATAAATCTTAGTCATATTCAATCCCGATATGAAATCAACTAATTGAGCTTTCGTCTCTGATTGAGATTCAATATCTACTTTTGCCATCAACAACTCTTCTAATGATGTTTGCATTGACTCTAAATCTACAAACTTAATTTCCTTGTCCATATATATAATCCATTGTTTTGTTATTTAAATATAACAAAATATCTTAAATAAATGCCGACAAATTTATTTTTAATTATATTTATAGTGATATAGTATGGCACAAATAATTGAAAAATGGGTTAGGCCTTGGAATGTAGTAAAGTTTGATGATTTGTACAATAGAGATGATAGGTTCTTTTCTGTAGTCATTAAAGGTATGATCAATTGGTTGAACAACCATATTGTTTTGTATAACAAACCAATCAACCATTTCATTTACAATACAGGTTCAAGCTATTTGTATATGGAGACAAATGGTTATGAGTTTAGTTGGAATGAAACATCTGGTGAAGACCAAATGTATATGCAGATGCCAAGATGCATTATAGAGATGACTGGAATAAATGTCCCTACAGAAGAACTCACAAGCCCTTATACTATGGGTGTTTATGAAAGAAGAAATGGTACAAACATTCAAGGCTTTAACGCAAATATGAGAAGAGTTCCTATTGAGATTGATATAAACTTAAAATATGTTTTGTCTAACTTTAATGAGTCAATAGTGTTGACAGAAGAATTGATAAATAATGTGCTATTTCAAAGATACTATACAGTTGCATTTTTGGGTCAAAACCTACAATGTTCAATTGAATTTCCACAAAATTTCAATATTGAGTTGAATCATACCGATATGACTGATCCTACAACTAACCAAAAAAATGTGCAATTAACATTAAAGGTATGCACAAACTATCCTGCTATTGATGAGAATACAGAAGTTGCTAACAGTTCAATTGTACGTTCATTTATATTTGGACAATCATTACCACAATGGTCAAAATCACACCCAGTGTCACTTATTAGGATTGATGATGAGAATATTAAATCTTCTATAAAAATTCATCTCGGTGAAGATTCTTATTTATATGATGAAAATGGAAACTCTATAGAACAAGACATTTTAGGCAATAAGATAATTAATGAGTTTGAAGAGCCAATGACAAGATTACAAATAATTAGAGCATTCAACTATAACACAAATGGAATATCTTCAGGTTCAGAATTGTTCAGTGGCTCTATATCAAATACAGTAGATGACATAAGTCGAAACTTCTAACAATAATTGATTATGGACATGACAAAGACAAACGAAATACAAAATTCATATGGAAATTCAGTAGCTGTAGCTATAGCAAACACAAGTTTAGAAAATGTATTGAATGCTTATGGACTTCCAACAAACTCACTTATAATAACTAGTGAATATGATTCTGATTCTGAAAGTGACATTGGAAACCCATCAATGGTCATAACTGATTATGAAGGAAGTCCTGCTATATTGACAAGACATATTGAAGAAAAGAATGGATTGCGTTCAGATAGTGCAAATACTAATGTGGTTTATATGCATATTGACAACTCAACCATAAACACTAAAAATGGTGCATTATCATTAAACATTAACAATTTGGTTGACAATAGAACATTAGTTGTCAATAACAACAAAATAGACCTTAATGTTGAAAACTTAGATAAAGCTTCAAAAACTAAATATGGTGTTGTGAAAGTAGACAATAATACTATAATTTCTGACAATGGAACAATCCATATTGATACTGACAAATTAGATTATGCACACAGAAATATTGAAGGTATAGCAAAAGGAGATGAAAGCACAATCATTACAAGAAATGGTGTGTTGAGTGTGAATGCAGAAAATTTGCAAAAAGCTTCAAACACAAACTATGGAGTTGCAAAACCAGACAATACTACAATAGTTTCACAATCTGGAGTGATTTCAGTGAATAGGAATGGTGTGTCAAACCTAAACAACAATGGATTGGGATTGAATAAAGCTGATAAAGACACAATTATTCAAAACAATGGTGCAATATCAGTAAATGAAAATAGGTTGCCTATTGCATCAAATTCAACAGTGGGTGTTGTGAAACTTGATCCAAATTCTTTAGAAACTGATTCTGACAACATTCTTGAAATAAAAGACTATAACAACACATTCACATATATTTATGATTTAGAGTCAGGCATTAATATTGTTGAGCAAAAAATCAATTATATTAGAGAGTATTTAGACAACCATGAATACCAAAACAACATACCTATGATTAGACATTTGTCATGTAATGAGACAACAACATCAATATTAGCAAAACCAGAATCAATGGAAGAACCAATCAATATGGAAATGCAACATGTTTATGTCTCATTAAATGTAATCACTAATTGTGATTTTGCTATTGACGTACAATATGAGAACAATGAGACTCCTACAATTGAATTGGACAACATCAACTATAATGATGAATACACTATTTCTGGAATTGAAGCATTAGAACATACTTGGGAATCAACAAGTATGACAGAGAAAAACATCATATTGTTGTTCAATTGCAAAAACTTCTTCTCAACAACCGGTCCAAAAACAAAGACAACAAAATTAGACATTAAGGTGTCTGCTAAAGCTGACAACACAAAATTCAAAAACGTAATATATTCAATTATAAGATACAATTCATATTTTGTAGAGCCAGAACCAGAACCAGAACCAGAACCAAATTATGACACTGAATTCATTATTGATGAAAGCAACTCTATGTGGTTTGCATTGAAACAACCTGAGTCATTAGATACTGTGATATCAAACATAAAAACACATGGTTTAAATTATTATACTGGTAATGACAATATACTTGTTAAGTCTTCTGCATATTTAACAGATCCTGATGAAAAAGCAACAATCAATATAAATGATTTACAAAATTGTTTAGACAATTTGTTCTTTTATGGCGCATATATCAATGTAAAGACAAAAGACTCAGGTTATTTTGTCACTAAACTTGATAGGGAAATGTTTCCAGAAACAACAATCATGGGCAAATATGTTTATGAGTTGCCTTACAAAATAAAGTTTGACACATTATATTACAAATTAAGATATAGACCAAATGTGTTGCATATTTTAGTTAACGGAAAGCAACATACAGAATTAGTTTTAGAGAACTTTAAGGATTATGAAACAGCATTCCATAATATACCTTATAGTGTTGCTGAAAATGTTAATGTACAATCTTATATGAAGTTCAATTCAAGAATTATTGAAGGTAGCGTAAGTGGAAGTGGAACAGCATACAATTTTAAAGAAAATGGTATAAGTTATGCAACTATGAATGCTGTATCAAGTGCAACAATAACTCCATATATTCTAAAATACAATATAAAGAATGCAGACATATATTTAGTTGATAGTTCATATATTACAGAAACAAGTGTTGAGAAAATAAATTTAGAAAAACTTTACGATAATAGTTATGCTGCCAAAATAACTATAAGCACTAACGCTAAAGTTTATGATGCTAATGCATATTTGTATTATTTGGCTGAAAGTGGAAAACAAATCAAAGATAGGTTTGAATTTGCATATAGTCAAATAAACGCAATACAAGATTTAAGTTTACATTTATATGCTAATGTAAAATATGGAGACAAAAATGTAGATTCAACAAATTTATCAAATTTATTTAGTTATACTTACACATATTATTCATTAATTGACAATAATGTCAATTTCGATTATTCAACTCGTTTAAGTTATAATACATATAATGTAATTTTTAGCGGAATTAAGTGTGATGATGCTTATTGTTATGTTGTAAATTACAACATTGAAACAAATGGACAAAAATATTTCAAGAATGACAAAACAACATCATTTATAATTGCTCCTTGTAGTTTTCCTCAAGTTGTTGCAACTAATTTTGATAGTAAACTTAAATTTGATGGAAGCAAGATTGCAGCATTGGGTGGTTCAAATGGTTTGCAAATTCAATCTAAATGTTTTAAGTCAATAAATGGATTGGATGGAATTGATGATAAAGACGAATTGTTTTCACATTTGACAATATCTTATTCATACATAACAAATGATATTGAAACTAAAATCAAAATAGACAACACAAATACTGATATACATAAAATAATAGTCATTGAAGGTGATGGATCTGAAATTGCTAATAAAGATATTGAAATCATATGTATAGATTCAGACAATGCAACGCATTCTTATACAAAAACAATAGGAAGTGAAGCAACATCATATGAAATTATTGTAGATGAATACAATACTTCAGAAATGGTGTTAGCTTATGTGCATAGTAGTCAAAACATTTATGAACGTTCAAATTTGGTTGGTGCATTTGTTTCTGGATGCAATTTGCCAGAATTTTGTTATGCAAAATCATCACCTATTTTTATTGATAATGGCAATTTTTATTCATATTGCAATTTGACATCTTCAGCTTTAGGTAGAAATAGTGTAAATAGAATGGATGTTAGTATTGATTTGGGCAACAACTCATACTCATATATGTCTCAATATTCATATTTAAGATATGAAATTGGAACTACTAAATCATATACACAAAACTATTTGTATAATAGTGCATACCAAAAAACAGGTTCTATAGTTTTGGATGCAGTTAATAATTATTCTTTAGATAAAGTAAATTTGGCTTGTTCTGATTTCGTAGGTAAAAGTTATTGTGGTTATGTCAATGGTGACAAATTGATATTCAAATTGGGAACAACAGACACTAAAAACAATTCAACCATTGTTTCAAAATTTGTGTGTGATGGAACAGAAACTCAAGTAGATATAGCACTTAACAATAACATTATTTATGGTATAGTTGATATTGGCAATTTAGATATAAATAATGCAAAATATTTGTTCTTAAACACTTATGGATTTTCTAATAATGGATTAGCTTATTATAATTCATCACTTACAAACCTTAGTTACAATAATAATGTCTTCGCAATAAGCAACACAGACAAACAAACATTCTATGATGATTGTGTCAAGTCATTATTATTGTCAATGTGCAATCAAATGAGTCCTAATATCTATAACACTTCAGATATGAAATTGCAAATTTATGCTGGACGTAATCTTACTTACACTATAGTGCCATCAGTAACTAATTTGTTGACAATTGATGAAAATAGGACAACTTCAAGTATGTTGTCATTTACTGGATTGTTGAAAGCAATAAACTTTATTGAACCTATACAACATGATGAAGAAAGTAATATAGCCAACGCAATGGGTGCTGCAAAGGGAGTTTCTAATACAGGAAATTCTACTCAAACTCATACACAACATCCAAAAGAAATTGCATTGACATACATTTACAACATTCCAAATTTGTCAACAGGATTGTTGCAATATTGCATTTGTGATGTATATAATGAGTATTTCATACCAAGATTTACTAAGCCATTTGACAAATATTTCACACCTTATGACTATTCTGTAAGAGCTTATAACATAGAAGATATAACACAAAAAGACATATTGAATGTCAAATGCACTTTTGCTGATGCTTTTATGAAAAACAGTATAAAAAAACCAAGAACTATAAAAGTTTGTTTTGAAGTGAAATATAAAGATACTGTAATATTTAAGAAGACAATAGATGTAAATAAAGCAAATGATTTTGATGGTGTCACATATTTATATTCAAAATATGTGAAGAATAGAGGTGCACAAGGAAGTGCAGCATCACCAAAGACAAATTCTCCTCAAAACACAACAACATATTATGCATATTGTTATTATACATATAACACAATAAACAAATATACATATAGCAATTTGCAAAGTTATGTTGACATTAATTATTATGAGGATTTGATATTTGATGACGTCACAAAAACTGCAACAACACAAAACACCCAAACAATTAATAGAGGATTAGTCAACATACCATTAACATCAACTTCTGACACAAAACTTGTAGATACACACCAAAGCATTATTGAAGGAAGTTTATCATATTATTTGTCATATATAGACAACAATGGCAACATTTCATATTTGTGGAAGTTAAGTGGGAAGTTAAACGATAATAATAATGAAATATACACATTTAACTTATGCCAATATGGAGATCAAAACTTAGTTATAGTGCCTCAATTAAAGAGTGATTACAATTTGAATAAAATTATGACTTTATAAAATAATGAGCAAATTAGGAGACATATATAGTTCTTATGGAAGACAATTTTCAGTTGCAATAGCCAATACATATGTTGACAACATACTGAATGCTTACAATCTTCCAAAAAACACGTTAATTCTTTCATCACCTTATGACATAGGCACTGGTGATGATTTGGGAACTCCATCTATAATTGTAACAGACAGTGAAGGGACTCCTGTATTGTTGTCAAAAACAATATCAATACGTAATGGTTTGTTCTATTCTAATGACTCATTATCAATGTCAATTGACAATACAACTATAAAGACAAAAAACAATGAATTGTATATTGACTTAAATGCCTTTACAAATTTACGTAATGGATTAAGTATCAATAGGTTAAATAAACTTTATATAAATCAGGACACTACAAATAAAGCATCTGCTACAAAATTTGGAGTCATAAAACCAGACAATTCTACAATAAAAAGCGATAATGGAATTATGCATGTTGACACTTCAAAATTAGATCATGCATCTACAATATTGAAAGGTACTATAATTGGAGACAATAAGACAATAAAAATCATTAATGGCATTCCACAAATAATAACTGAAAACTTTGGAAAATCTGAAACTAATACTTATGGCGTTTTAATGCCAGATGATGCGTCAATAGAAGCAAACAATGGAGAATTGTCTGTCAAAGAAACATATTTCATTAATGATAATGAACTTGGATTGCTTAAAGTTGATGGTAAGACAATTGTTTCAAACAATGGTGTGTTATCAGTAGACATAAGTAAAATTGCTAAAGCTTCAGAAACAAAACAAGGTGTTGTGAAATATAATGGAGCACAATTTGAAACAAACAATTTAGGCCAATTGACAGTTAAGAATTATGATTCTTTTATGAATAGAATAAATGATGTTTCAAGAAGAGTGCAAGTTGCAACACAAGAAGTTGAAGCAATAGAAAGTGAAATTGCCAACTTATAAAAACTAAATTTCATATAACATTAAGTATTTATAAAGTTTGTCTTACAAAATTAAGACAAATTTTATTTTTATTTATAAAACTATAAATTAATGTAAAGTTATATGGAACATTCATATTTAGGATTGGCTTATAATAATTATGGTAGAAAATATGGAATAGTTTCTACAAATTTAAGTGGTCCTGAAATTTTAGCAGATGAAAATCTAGTAGCAAACTCTTTAATTATATCTTCACCAATTGTTGGTTCATTACATAATGCAGAAGATAATGTTGGAGATCAAACATCGCATGCAATGTTCTTTACTGCCTATAATGGAAAGGCTGTAAGGTTAACATACACAATTATGCCAGGTAATGGTTTGGTTGTGAATGCATATAACAATATTGCAGGTGATACAACAGATGGACACCGATATACAGATGATACATTGACACTTGAAATTGATAAAGATAGTTTGAAGACTATATCATCAAATGGCCAATTACATGTGTCTAAACCAGACATCATTGACAACTATACATTGATGGTTACTCAGCAAATGGGTTCAACACATTCATACATTAGTGTCATTACTGCAAATCTTGAAAAGGCAACTGACATCAAATATGGTATTGTTCGTGGTGACAACACAACAATTTCTGCAAACAATGGCATACTTAGTGTCAACACCTGCAATCTTGATTATGTAGATGACACAACTAACACTCCTGGTATTGTAAGGCCAAATCCAGATTTAGAAGCAGGAATATATGATTGGAGAACTATTGAAGCTAATAATGGTGTATTAAGAGTATTGACATATAATCTTGATAGAGCAACACAAGATGTTGTTGGTGTTGTAAAACCAGAAGGAATTACTACACTTACTGATGGCGATGGAACAATAAGAGTAAGGACTGCTGGTCTTGACAAAGCAGGTAGTGATGGTGAGTTAAGTTATGGTATTGTACGTCCAGATAACTATACATTACAATATTTGACATATAATAATGGCATTATGCCAGGTGTCCTTTATGCAAATTCAAGAAATATGACTCCTACATCATTTGATGAAAATGGAAATCCTCAATTTGGTGTTATAAAACTTGATTCGTATTCATTTGGAATTGATAATGCAAAAACAACTTATGTAAATCGTTATCCTGAAGTTGTTGCAATATTAGACAGATATTTAGTAGACTATACATACATTATAAATTGGCTTATTGATCATGAAAATAGGATTACGGCTCTTGAACATCAGAATGTTGAAATGATTGCTTCATTTAACAATTATGGTACAAGCATTACTGATCTTGATCTTCCTGTTTGGGATCCTGAAGCACATGTTGTACATTCAGATGGAAGATTCTATTCAGTACAATTCTCTATTGTGACTAATTGCAAATTCCATGTAAGTGTTGAATATCAGAATAATGTTTCTCCTGGCATAACATTGCATAGAGTGAAAATGGGTGAAAAACCATACGTTAGTGGTTCTGGTATATCTAATGTTATGTTTGATTCTACAAATATGAATGAAGACACATTAAACTTTGAATTCTTCTGCAGTAATTATGAATCAACAACACTTGAAAGAAGCACACCAACAACAGTATTCATTACTGTTTCATCTATTAATGATGCTTCAGTATATAGAAGTGGTGCTCATGTATTCAATCGTTGGAATATGACAACATTTATTGAACCAGTTAAACCTGATCCAGTGTATACAACACATGAATATTTTGCTTATGAATATATTCCTGATGGATCTCAAAATAAAGATTTGTATTTTAAAGTTTATAATGGCAGTGAATTCACCGAAGAATATAGTTATACAAAATGCATTAAAATGAGTGCAGCAAACAAAATGACATCATCTACATTCTATATAGTTGCTGAAGAAAAACTTAAGAAAATAAAAAAGAAATATACAGAAATCTATAAAGATGGTGTGTTTGCATATGCAACTGAACCAGAATTAACTGGTAATAGCGAACAAATTACAAACTATTTCACATTATCTGTAAACAATCCATCAGGAAGTAGAACTTCATATTCATTATTAGCAACACCTAGTATGTTCTATAGAGATGCAATAATAAATGATAATGATAATGGTTGGGAATCTGAAACAATAACTGGAACAAACGTATGGTTTAGCTATTATATGAAAAACATTGCTTCTAATATAGGCACTACAGCAAATAAAGCTCATAATACATTTGAAATTATGTCTGTCAAACCAATATCGACAAATGATAGAAAGTTGTCATTGACATTAGACCTTGTCACAACTAATACAAATAATACAAATATTACTGACTATAGTTCTTGGAAGAATACTGAGTTGACAATAAACTATATTGAAGACATTATTGCAACAGATATGAGTGCTTCAGTAACTTCAACAATCCCATCAGTGACAAGAACATCATTAAATGGCAGTATAAATGAAGTGATATTGTTACAGTTAAATGTTTCAAGAACAAATAATGTTACACTTAATGGAGAAGAATGGGGTGTTGACATTCAATATTGCTTCAATACTATTGATGGTACAGTAAGAAAGAATTCATTTGGTACCAATACTGATGGCAATAAGGCAACAGAACCATTGACAACAAATGATTTGAACTATTTAGATAGTGTAAGTACAAGAACAAACCAAAACCAGACAGACACTACTGGCATAACATTAAATGGTATGACAAGTGCATTCAATAAGATACGCATTAAAATGCCACCTACCATGTCAGAAACAACAGTTTCAGTAAAACTTGTAAAGACTGTTAATGGTGATAAGACTTCATGGGAACCACAAATTCAAAAAGAAGATGTTGTCAATTTAGTTTATTATGAAAGAGCAAATGGTGCTGATACTGAAGTAACTACTGTAATTCCATCAATGCTTGTGCCACAATCAGTCATAAATTACATGACAAATCAAGTATCATCTGAACAAACTGAAATTGAAAACCTTATTTCAGGATTTAAGATTGTAAATTGCATACTTTATGGAGATGATTTCCCAACATTTGTTTCAGAAACATCAAGAATAAATGCCAATATAAGTTGGGAGTCTTATGGTATATGGGCAACACATGTTATAGAACATAACAACACATTGACATTTGGTAATGCATTTATTAGCAACATAACAATTAATAATTGGGATGACTCTATGATGGAATTTGAGTTTAAGATTGTTGGTGGCAGTACTACTAATATTCCACTTAATGCTCAAATTGAACCATTAATTCCTTATGGAAACATCAATCCAACAATCATAATGCATTATGGAAGCAATTCATTTATTTGGAATGACTATTATGATCACATGATTATCAGTAACGATAACGGTTGGTTGGGTTCTAACGCAAAGATTAAGATACGTCTTTGCAACATTCCTCCAGTTGTTCCAATTAATCCAGATCCTAATAGTAGTTGGCATATATATGTACAATCAGAACAAGGACAACAGGTATATGATAGAGGCAATTATGCTGATAGTGGAAGATTTAATTCTACTACACCTACTCAAATGTATTTGAATGGTGATCCAGGTAAGGGTGGTACTGGAATGTGCCAGACAAATGTATTGGATTCATCACCTATAATAAAAGGAAACACTAGAGGTACTGACAACCAAACATTAGCACAACATCAAGCAGTTTCAATGAATCATCCAATGATTGAGCATATTGATGGTTTGAGATTCAATTTTGTAATACTTGCAAAGGACGCTACTGGTCAAACAACAACAATGAACTTTGCTGCTGACTTAGGACAATGCACCGAAAAGATAACATTTGCAAGTCCAGTAAACTATACTACTGGTGTAAGTAAAGACTATACAGTTGTAAATGCATTCTATAACAATTCATCACATACTTATGGAATTAATGCTTCTGTTTCTACTGCTGTTAATGAAGAAGAAACAATGAACACTATAAACTATTTAGTTGGCAAAATTGAAGAAATGGAAGACACTATAAATGAACTTACTGCAGGCAATGAGACAAATGAGACAACTGCTGATGGTAATGACTCTGGAAGAACTCCTATAGGTGCATCTGCTTCACATAATAGTGTTGGAAGCACATCTGCTTCACATGCTAATAGATAAATAAACTAAATTGCGTCAATGTCTAAACTTAATGATATACATAGTTCTTATGGCAAATCATTTGGAATGGCTATAGCAAACACTTATAGTTATAATGTGTTGAATGCTATAGAGTTACCTAAAAACATGGTAATCATTTCTGCTCCAAATGACAATGGACAACATTCTATGTTAGTTACTGATAATGAAGGAACTCCTATTAGGTTGACTTACAACATAATCACTGGTAATGGTTTGGTTGATAACAATGGAACATTAAGTTTAGAAGTTGACAACACAACATTTTATGAGAACATAAACAAAGAGTTGTCTATAAATGTTTCTTCATTAGTAGACAACACAACAATACAAGTTGCTTCTGACAAAATGAGTGTGTCTACACAGAATATGCCTAAAGCTTCTAAATCATCATTTGGTGTTATGAAAGTTGATGGAAGCACAATATTGTCAGACAATGGAAGGATATATGCTAACACTTCAAAATTAGATTTTGCAAACAATAAAGCTGGCATTTATGGAATCATAAAGCCAAACAATGCCATTTTAGCAACTAATGGTGTGTTAAGCATAAACAATGACATAATTGATAAAGCCACTAATTTATCATATGGTGTAGTAAAACCAGACAACAATTCAATTGTTTCAAACAATGGCATATTAAGTGTAAACATAAATTCATTCAGGATTGCATCAAGCACTTACTATGGCATTTCTAAACCGGATAATGATAGTATATATAAGACAAACCAAAATAGTCTCAAGATAAACTATAATGCATTGAAGAGAGCTTCTGAAAATTCATTTGGTTTAGTTAAGTCAGATGACAACTCAATTATTATTGAAAATGGAGTTTTGGGTGTAAAGAACTATTCTGCAATACAACAAACAATACTTACATTAGGTGCAACAATAGGTGATTTAGACAATAGATTGAAAACAATCGAAGACGAACTTAACGTATTAGTACCTATAACAAATGGCCCAAGAGTGTTTACGTTTGTTTGTGATGGTCTTGCTTCAGTTGACTTAAAGAAACCTGAAGAATATGGTGAGATGCCTGAAGATATGCCAGTACAAAGAATAAATGCATCATTTATTGTAAATACAAATTGTCCATTTAAGATAGCAGTTCGTTATATAGATAATGAGTCACCACAAATTGCATTATATGAAATAAACTATAATGATGTTGACAAATATCCTGGTGAGACTGGTTTGACAAGAACTTACCAATCAACTAATGAGAAAGATGTAAAGATATCATTCTCATGGTTATGCAAAAACTACAGGAACACTGACAACTCAAACTATTCAATAAAGACAAGAGTTGTCATAGATGTTATGTATGCTAATGACATCAATATAACAAAAGAAGTGAAATATTCAATAATCAGATTCAATTCATTATATAATGAAGCTTTGGTAAGCAATGATGATGATGAAGTATTGATTGGCGTTGATGGAAACATCATTCCAATTGTTAAATATCAAGTTAGAATTGGTAATCCAACAAGTTATGTTGCTGATAATGACGGTATAATGACATATTATTTGCCTAAATCATCAGCATATTTCTGTGCACCATCATACCATACAAAACAACGTACAGATAGTTTACCTGAAGCAATTATAAGTGAAGATGATGAACCTATTGATGATAAACTTATTGAAATTTTAAGCAGTACATCATATACATTCAATAGTCAGGTTGTACCTATTGAATTATGGATTAAGCAAAATGGAAGTGATGAAATGGTACATTATAGGACATTATCAAGTAGTGACATCAGCAATATAAAAGCTACATTTACTTATGATAATGGAAATATTGTAACAGCAACTAATGTATTGTTTGGAATAGATGGTGCACAATCTATTAGTATGTCATACATATTTTAAATAAAATAGCAATAACATGGACGAATTTGAAGAAAACTTAGAAGGTATAAATACAGAAGGAAATGATGAAGGATCTACAATTGTTGAAATAACAACAGGTGATGGAAATAGTGAAGTTGAAAACCCTACTAAAACAGGAGTTGCTAATAGCGGAACTAATACTTCTGAAAGTGGTGGGACAACAAATGAAGATGGCAAAACTACTGACACTTCAGGAACAGGTAGTGGAACTTCTGGAACTTCTGAAGGCGGTAGCATAGGTAATGAAGGTAGTGGAGGACTTTCATCTAAGGTAACTTCTAATATTCATGCAACAATAAAAGTTAATACACAATATAATATAACAGGAGCAAAAATAAAAATTGGGTATGGCAATTATACTTCAGGTTTGACTAATATATTAAATGAAGATGATGGTGATGATGGTTATTGTTGTATTTATGATTCAACTTCATCACCAGCAATTGGAAGCTATGATAAAAATACGGGTGTTATGGTTTTGACAGGATCATTTAATTATGATTTGCAAATAGAAAACAACACTTATTATTATGTATTTTTTTATTTTGCAACAAATTCTTCTAATACTTTTAAAATAAATAATAATTGTTTGAAACTAAAAGGTGATCAGTTAAAAGGATTAAACTCAGCTCGTAGTATTACAACAGATGATATAAAAAATTCGATAACATATAATAATTTTGGTAGTTGGTCTAATCACGAAACTGAACAAAATGTTACGCAAAACTAAACAAAATACTGAATAAAAAAAAATAAATAAAAATTTAAATGGCTAGTATTGAATTAAATATAGGTGGAAATAGTTTAAGTAATTTTTCATTTAATATTACAAATCCTGATGGAACGGGTGATCTTACAGAATACGTTCAGATAAACTTAAAAATAAAATTTAATCCTGCATCTAATGTGCCTTATATAGGGTTTGAACTTATAAGAATAGATACTAGTCATGCAATAAATGTTGGTAATCAGATTCCACATGATATTGTTTGTGATGTTATGACTGAACATAATGCATCAGATACAGAACAAACACTTATTGGTTTTGTTACAGAATACATTAATGAATTGAATGGTAACAGTGGTGGATTAAGTAATATAAAATATGCTATAAAAATAAAATATAAAAATAATGCAAATGGTGCTGTAAACTATATTAATGACGTATTTGTGTTATATAATGCATTATTAGAAGAAAATTTCAATGATTTACTATGGGAAACTGATGTTACAAATATTAGTTCAGCTACAGTACCATTTGTTACAACAAATGATGTGTTAGATGCATATATAAGAAATGGCTATGTCCAATAATTATTTGAATAAAAACATCATATAAAAAGAATGTCATCAACATTAAACATAAATTATAATAGTGCATTAGATGAATTAAACGGATTAGTTGTAGATATTGCAAATAATTCTGTTACATATATAGATACACCAAGCAACATTTATATACGTTTTGCACAAGGTTCCGATTATGACACCAATTTGCCTAATAATTTTAGTTTTGGTCTTACTGGTGGTATTTCAAGCCAAATAGGTTGTACATTACGTACAGAATATGAAGCCGTACCAGGTTCATCAATAATAATTGATAATTTTTCTGATTGGAATGACAATTATAAATTACAATATAGATGTTATCAAACACGTAATCTTGGATCTCAATTTAGAGATGTTGTCAATAGAACAATAACTTTATCAAATGTAAAAAGTGACACTACTGTAGAATTTAGATTAAAGTCAATTACACACACAATTGCATTAACTTCTGGAACTAGTGATGTAGAAATGTCTGCTGGAGTAAAATATACAAATGTAAATAATGAAATTGTCAATGACACATTATATACTGGTCAAAATCCAATTACAGTAAAAGCCAATACAAACGTTGATATTACTAATTTTGCGGTCACGTCTCCTTCTAATAGTAATTATAATGTTACTCGTTATAGAATAGGCAATAATGGTGAACCAATAGAAATACCAGAAACAATAACAATATCAAATATTTCAGAAAATTATTTGGTTTATTTATTTGCAATAAAATCACATATAATTACACTATATAACAATTCAACTAAAACAATTTATTATAATGGAACATCAATAGCTGCATATGGTACTGCAACAATTGTTGTTACAAACAATAGCACAACAATTAGAAACATATATGTTGCGACAGAAGGTTATGCAGTTCTTTTAACTTATACGCTAAATACTGTTCCATATTCAGTTTCAACAATTTCAAACAATTTCGTAACCATTAATGACATTAATGAAAATTTCAATATTTCATTGACAACTATACAAATTCATGAAATTACATTTTTTAATAGTTCAGATACACAAATAGGTTATGCAATTGGTACAAATGAAAATACAGTGGCAATAGAGGGTGGAACTAGTTCAAGTTTTTATCTAAGTCATAATAGTACTACAACTATTGTATTCTCAACAGATGATGGTTATCAAGTTACAACATCAACTCCTGAAATAACAATCATAAATAATAAACTAGTTCTTAGAGCTACTAATGATATTGAAATAATTTTGGAGGTAAGTGCGCTACCACAAGTAAAAAAATACAATGTCACGTTAGATTTTAACTCAAATGTTGTTTCTGAAGTTGAATATACCATTGGAAAAACAACAGGTTGTGCTACAGAAACAACAACACTTACTGAAATTGATGGTGGAACTTTGTTTTCTATCATAAGTATAACACGACAGCCAAATTATGCAAATTACGATATAAGTTGGAAATGGACACGTGGTAGTAGTATACCAACAACATTACCGGAAACGTTCAGCAACCAATCAATTAACAAAGATAGCACATTTCTTTTACAATATGACTTGTCTCCAACAAAAGATCCAGTAATAATGTGCAATGTAGAGAGAAAACGTCTAGATGCTACCCAAATAAAGTATGCAAAAATAGAAATAATCCCAACAGATGGTGCAATATGTGAATCTAATGGTGCAACAGTCCCAAACCTAGATCCAATTACTTCTAATTTTAATTCTACTGAAAATGATTATAAAATTAAGACTGGTAAGTCAATATATATTTGTGTAAATCCAGCAAGTGAAAATGAGAATGGATATGCGTTTTCAGCACAAGACATAATAAACAATAAAAAGATACAAGTAACACTTTCACTTGATTATTCAGATTGTATAGTAACCAATATTACAGGTACAGCTAATTATTTGTATAAATATGAAATACAGTTTTCAAGCAATCCTAATAGACCACCATATTTTTCAATTAATGTATTATATGCTAATGCAGACCCTACAAAATATTTTAGAATAGAAAAGGTATATACAAATCTTTTGAATAATGCTGAACATAACTTAATTGAAAGCCAAATAAGACCTAATAAATCATTATCTTCTATAGACTTAGATCTATCGCTTTTGTTAGCAAAAGGATATACATTAAATGCTAGTGATGTGAAATGCTATTGGGTAAAAGACACCAATAATCAAAAAGATTGTGATAGCATTATACAGAATGAAAAATGCAAATTTTCATTAACAGAGTTTGATGATGAACATAACACACTCTCAGATCCAACAATTATAGGTGTATATTTCAAATTTGGAGTTGGAGACAAAGTTTTAACTAATGTCTTAATGGTTGATGCAAACCTAACACAACCAATGTACACAATTAATTTGGAATATGGCAAAGCCAAACCAATTAATATAGTTTGGCAACCTAAGATTTATGTTAAATAATTTATCGTCTAAATATTGAGCCAAAACCACCTCCACCTTGTTGGCTGTACCATTGTGATCTACTATCTTTGTTTCTCATAAACCATTGAGAATATGTACCACCAGCTTGACTTAATGCATCACCCATATAGTCAACGTCTAATGGGTCTATTGAGTTCATTGGAGCATAATATCTTTTTATTAACAAATTTTGATAGTCCATTATTGTAGTTTTTCCACTTCCCAAATTGACTATAAATTGTTTGTTTAATGATTTCAATCTTTGTTCATGTCTATTTATGCCAGAATCATTTATTAATGATTGTTTTGGCTTAAAGTCATCTCCCATAGTAGCAAACACTTCAGGAACACCACGATTGTAATAGAATCCATCTGAACCAAAGAACATTTGTGCCCATTCATTCATACGATGCTCATACACTCTATCATATTTTATTTTCAATTGGTTGTTTCCCAATTGGAATGCTTGCTCATTTGACATACCGTCTGTATAGTATTCATTAGCATTCTCACAATCAATTTCACAATTTAAGAATGTGAACAATTTGAATGACATCATATTTGAGAAGTTGTTTACATCATTAGTGCTTTTAGCAGGTACTGTGCCATCAAAACTCAAATTAGCAGGAACTGGTGAAACGGCTTGCCACAACGTAGCCCAAAGGCTATCATTTACTGCATTATCCTGACTTACCATAGCCTTATTATGATAGTTGTTCAATGGCATATGATATACCATTATTGACATTTCAAATTTCCTCAAGTTGGCTGGAATGATTTCTTTACAGTTTATTTGGTCAAAACATGCAAATTTGTACAAATCCATCATTGTTCCTATTCTTGCATCAAGGCTTTCTGGACCACATCCAATTATGATGGTTTTTTCTTTGTCAAAATGATCAACATATGTAGTGTTTATTGTGTTCAATCCAGATATTGTTTTGAACAGCCAAGGAGTCCTTAGACTAATGTCTTTTAATGTTGCTGAAAACTTAGCAAGTGCAAGCATCCTTTCATCAATGTTTTCATATTCATGAGTCTTCCTTACTCTTTTAAGATAACCATAAGCAGTATTTATTGATTTCAATAAAGATGGTTTTTGTGCTTCATCAGGACCAATTACAGATGGTAAAGTTGTCATTAGACCACCAAGCAAACCATAATTTGTCTTAAAATTGAAGAACACTTTGAAATAATAATAGCCAGGTTCACCACCTAAAGTCATACGTTGTTTTTGCCAATTAGCAATATCCATAACGTATTTTTCATAACCATAGTCTGGCAAATCAAATGAAAGACTTCCATTCTCAAAATCATTTGTATAGTCACCATCAGATGGTTTCGGTACATATTCTTCAATTTTCTTTTGACGACCACTTTCTATTATTGTAGATTCAGATTGCTCTGTTGCAGCATATTCTTCCATTGAAGAAACATTATCAGCAGAAGCATCTAAACCTGAACCAGCATCATTTGCATTAACTGATGTTTCTTGTTGTGTTGGCATTAAATCTGCATTATTGTCAACATTTATGTTTTCTGAATATCCATTTGCGCCTGGCATAATTTTATTTACATATTTTTAATCATTTCTCCAAATGTGTCCTTTAATGAAAATTCATTATCAATAGGTGTGTCTTTGTTTACATAATCTAATGTTGCCCAAAATTCTTTACCTGTTATCTTGCTTCTAAATTTGCATCTATTCCTTACATAATCAATATAAATCAATTTTGCATCTTTAATAGTTTCTTCATCATTAATCAAATCATTTATGTCTTTATTGTCTTCATCATATTGGTAATCATTCCAATAACTTGTCAAATCAACATTTTGCTGTCTATATGGGAATGTTTTTGATCTTAGAATTATTTTGCTTGGATCACTAAAACTATCTCCCTTTATTTCAACAATCTTATATTTTATAAGAAACTCATCAAATGTCGAACAATCACTAAAATAACTAGCATTTTTATTGAAAAATTTTCTCAATGCATCATTAAACAACATTTTATGCACATTATCTAATTTGTCATTAGCTACTGATTCAAATGAAGTAGGGCCATTTTCATAAAACATATCAGTATATTTTTTGTTGTTGTTCATATTATTCGATTGCTATATTTGTAAGTTTGTTGTTCAAATTAGTACGTAATCCACGTTTCACTAATGTCATTTGTTGAGTTATTTCTTCATCGCCATAGTTATATAAGAATGTTATGTCCTTTATATAATACAATCCACTTTGTGAAGGATTCATAATTCCGGCATAATTGTCTAAAAATGCTTCTGTTGCAGTTGCGGCCGTTTCGCTTGGTTCATCAACTTCTTTTATTGCAACCATGTCATCTTCAGTTTCACTTTCGGTAATTGATTCATTTCCTGCATTTTCAGCAACATATTTTCCAGTTGCATTATTGTACTCATAATTGAACATAAACACAAGCATTCCTCGTTGCAACAAATAATTTGGCTTTGTCATTGAAACAACAACTGATTTGCTATATATCTTAGTGAAGAAATTTTCAACGTTCTTTTGTTGTACTATGATTGGTGTGTTTTCAGTGTCATCATCATTAGTCATATCAAAACCAATGAACTCAACATTTTCAAATGTGTATTCATTTTCTTCGGCATTTCCATCTAAAGAGTTTTCTTTGATTTCACTTTCAAATGAACTCATTTTGTTTTCAGAACCCAATGCTGTCATATAATAGTATGTGTTCTTTGTACCATCTTTTAAGTCATTATTGACTTTATTTTCATATTTGTCAAAGAACATATTTTCTGACTTTGTCCCATATTTTTTGTTTGAAATCATTCTAAACATTTCTGTTACTGATGGCTCAACCTCACTTGACACTTTCATACCAGTGTTCATACCAGCAATAGTCTTTATAGTCAATTGCATTGGATCTAAATCATATGTAAATACCCATGGGACATTCACCATGACTAAATATCCAAATTGGTCAATCCACGCTTCAAATATTGAATCTTGATCTTTACCAGCAAACTTCAATTGTTCTTGCACATAGTCTAATGTTGTTTGCCTATATAGTTGTCTCCAACGTTTGTCTTCAATTCCTTCACAATCTTCTGTAGCAGCAAATCCCAATCCATTGTCTTTTGCAATTTGTTGCAGCATCTCATAAGTTGAAAGTTTGTCACTTCCTATTTGTTCATTCTTTATAGAATACAAATTGGGCAATTTGAATTCTGCTTTATAGTCAATTGTGCCATCTACATTGAATGAGCATTCTAATATATAGAAACGCATAGCAATCTTTTTGTTAGCTCCTTCAACTGGTGCAATAAGTATTACAGTTATGTTGTTTTCCATGCCTGGGACATCCATTGCTTGAATTCTGCCATCAATATCATAAATCTTCAATTGCAATTTAGGCACAAACTCTTTTATCTCTAATTTGAACTCTAAAATGTTTTCAGCACTAATAGAAGAATTGTTGACCATTATGATTGGTATCTTTACACCATTAATGTCCAACACATTAGCACCACCACTATCAAAATCATTTTTTGATTCCTCATCACCAGTGAAAAGCCTTATAGTGCCATATTGTGGCATTGTTGGGTCTGACACAACTATTGGATCAGTTGGGTTGTAAGGCTCAACTAGTTTAAATTCCTCATATGAATTTCCATTTTCTTCCATAGTTAGTAAATGACAACACCTAATGATCTGTCAATGACATAATTGACATCATCAACAGTTTGTTCACCGGGTGATCTTCTTTCTGTCTTTAGTTTTTTGTTGTTCTTTATTTCCTTTCCAATTGTTGATGGTTGCAAGTTTTTGTTTTTCAAATCATTCTTAAGTTCTTCTTTAAGCTTTGTGTTGTCCAACATACTTGTATTGAATTCTGCAAATATATTGTCATTTGTTCCATTTGAATTGACTTTAGATTTGCTTACCAACTCGTTCTTGTTTCCAGCTATCACTAATTGTGCAAAATATTGTGGCAATGGCACAAATATGATCATATCTTCATTCAATTCAAATGGGTTTGATATTCCATTGACTTTGCAAATCAAATCTGCATATGCATCACTACCATAAGAAGCAAAAGAAATCAAATCTGGTCTGGCAATATATTCTTTTGTAACTACAAAATAGTTACCATATAGTTTCGCATCTCCATTGTAAGTTTTTGAGAGCAAATCTATCATATCATATTTTTCACCATCTTTATAGATTGTTATGTTTTGTTTATGTGACAATGTAGGATAATTAAGCATATCAATCAAACATTATTTTATATTCCAAAGTTGCTTATCAAAGTTCCTGTTGATGAGAAATCATAATGTGCAGTAATTTCAAGCATATAATGAGTTGGTTCTAAGTCATAAGAGTCTCTTAAGTCAAAGTATAATGCTTTTGTTATTTCAGTAACTAAGTCGCCATCTAATGAATATTCAAATGTGATAGGGACTGAAAGTGACTTGCCAACTTCAAGTTCAACAAATCCATTATATTTGCCATCTGTAAGGATTGTTGTTCTTGCTAACAAATCAGGATATAAGAATGCTCCAACAAATGTGTTTGTTCCAGCAGTTATTCCATTTACAGTGTTTTGTGCAATGAATTCTGACAATGAAGTTTGTTCATCTAAGAACACAGCGACTCCGCTTTCATTCATACCGCAAATGTCTTCAAATTTAGTCAAATAGTTGTTTGAGAAGTCTTGTTCATACAAGAACCATGAATGGTCTTTTCTTGAATATTTTTCTGTCAATGTGTCTTCAAGGCTTAATGTTGTTGACAATGATGTGAATGTTCCATCACCTTCTGAGAAGTCTAGACCAACCCATGTCAAATCAACAATGTTCCTAATTTCACCTTCATTTCTCTTCCTGTAAGCAACTAATGCTTGTGAATAGTCTCTTCTAATATATGTGTTCAAAGACTCAAATGTAAGTGTTTCAGTGTCATTATTAAGTCTTCTATAGTCTTTCAAATCTTGAGCTAAGTCATCATTATAAATGATATGTCCTGTGTATGGATTGTCTTGTCTGAAATAAATCCACTGTCCTAATGTTTGAAGCATCAATTTGTTTCCGCATGTAAGAGGAACTCTTTCATAATGTTGTATGTACTTTTCATAGAATTCATTGTTTGAAAGAATAAGAGGAATGTCAATATTTCCTGGGAAAATGCTATAGAATCTAATGTTAGCACTTCCAGTGTTCTTAATGATGATGTTCATATGTTTTTTCACAAATGCATCATTTATATGGTCATTATTGTATATGTTCACTTTATTGATGTTTCCAGAAAATAATTCAACATTGCCTTCATCATAATTCAACAATACAGAATATTTCTTGTTCAATTCACTTTCTACTAATGATTTAGTAGTTTCAATGTCAATACTCATTTCTGTCAATTTGTCTTTCAAACTAATCATATTGTTTTCTTGAGTATTGAATCCTGAATAAATGTTTTCAGGCATATGGTAGAATGTTGTATTGTTTACTGTCAAAGCATTATTGATATGCTTTTGGTAACCTTCATTCAATAAAGTCTCTCTAAATTTTGCACTTATTGTGTCTTCATCATTTGTCTCTAAGATTGAGTTGACTTCAACATTGTCTAAGTATTCTGTTGGGAACTCCATGACAATTTCATCAGACCAAGGTGAATAGATATTTATGAATGGTTGTCCAACATTATATTTGTAACGAATACGAATTATCACATCTTCACCTTTATTGATTGGAATGTCAATCTGATTCCATTTGATGATGTTTTGTGTTGAGCTATAGTCAACATATTCTGTATGGAATCCACTCATTGAAGAATTGAACACAAGTTTACGTTGACGGTCAATGTTGTCTATACGATTCCAATCTGTGAACAAATTAGAATTGATGTTCATCACATTAGTTGTGTCTTTCAAAATTGACTTATATTTGTATTCGCATTCAAGACCAATTACTTTCAAACCATTTGCTGCATAAGTGTCCAAATAGTTTTCTAATGGTTCAACATTAGTTACACCACGAATTCTGAATTTAGTCTTGTCTCTAGCAATTGTTACATCAGCTGAAGCTGTATTGATGTTGTCAATGACAGCATTCAATTGTTTTTGCAATGTTATACGTTTTGCATAATATTCTTGCAATTGTGCTTGTAATGATTGTTGTGTTATGTCAACTTCTTGTGAAAAGTCTGTGTTGACTAATGTGTTATATACATTGTCAATATTGTCTTGGACATTTTGCAATTGAGAGTTCAACTCACTTTTTTGTGCATGAAGGTTTATTATTTCTTCGGTTGTTGTATTGTCAACTAAATGCTTATTGATAGGAACAACTTGCAAAATCTCTTTTGTGTCAACTGTTTGGTCAACTAACAATTTGATAGCATCACCACTTTGCAAATTGTACAAAACATCATTTGTGAAATTGCTTAATTGAGGGTATGCAGATTGTGTCAAACCCAAAATCAAATCACCAATGTTAGTGCAATATTTGTCATAATATTCAACATAACTTAATTGGTTGCCATATTCATCAACAATTGGGTTTCCATAATTGTCATACATCTTAATGCCACCCAAATCAACCATGATGGGTGCAGACAAAATGCTACGAACATTATTGTAGACAACACCAAGGAACACACAAATGAACTGGTTTTCTTCTAATGGCACTTCAACATAATTGTATTGTTTATAAGAATCATTATAGATTTGCAACATCATTTGGGTGTTGTGCTCATAAGTGTCTAATGTTGTATGTCCAACATATTCTCTTAATGTGACTGTATTTGTTTGTGTGTCTACATTTGTCACAGTATATACTGTTGAAGAATTTCCAAGACATACTTTATCTTTTTTCTTTAATGTGTATTCAATGCTTGTGTCTTCACTATCATGATACAATAACGTGTCTAATACAACATCATAAGTATATTTTTGGTTTTTAGATGCATTCTCTTTACGAGGATTGTCATATCCTTCACTTGTTTTTGCGGGTATTTCTGTAATCAAAAATGTTGACTTAAATATGTCTTTTCTTACAGGTAAATCTATAAGTGAATCATATTCAGTATAGTCAATTCCATTCTTAAGGTTGTACATTGCAGCTTTGAACTCTTCATATGAAGACAAATTTGCATCTTTAACTTTATAGAACAAAGATGAGTCATTAAAGATGAGTTTCTTCATAAACATCTTTTCTGCATTTTCTGGAAGGTTTTCAATATTGACTTTCAAATATGTCTTAGGAGATACAAGATCTTTAAGGAAATTGTTGTCAGTTATGCTTGCCTTCAAATCGGTAATGTCAGTGAATATTGGTGTTACTGGTGCAGAACTACTTTTGACTAACTTAAGTTTGAACATATCTGATGACTTTGAAAACCAAGCTTCACCAGAATCTGTAATGCTAAATAATGTGTCAAAGTTGTTTTGCAGCTCTTCAAGTTTGTTCTCTAAGTAAAGCATTGATGGTAACTGTATAGTAGTTGTTATCTCACCATCATTGTTCACTAAATTGACATATACCTTTGCAGAATTAGAAGATAATGACTGATTTATTGCAGACATCATACTTACTGCATTAGTGTACAAAGTTTGTATGTTTCTGTAATATTCTTTTAAACTTGTATTATACCCATTATTTATATTTGTTTCACTCATCTTTGTTCAATTATATTTTTGAAACTATTTAATTTTAATTATTAATATTTCCACCCCAAGATCCAACTGTACCATTATTAGATGCATCTGCCCAAGTTGAATCTCTAATATCAAATGTAGTGTCTTGATACTCTCCATTTCCATTCAATCCAGCATTTAATATTGCTGCTCTTAATTCATTTAGTTTTGTTTCAATATTTGCAATTGCATTTTTTAATGCTGGTACATCAAATGAAAGTGCATTTTCGTTTGTACCACCTACATTATCTTTACCATCAATAGCATTTACTCTTTCTTTTAATGCATCAAATTTTGAATTAAAATATGAGTTATTAATGGTATATGATGTGTTCATTACATCAATTATTCCTTTAATTGTATGTGGTGTATTAGCAATATTATTTATTGTTGAGGTTCTTGTTGCTGTAGCCGTACTACTCGTAAATACATCAGTAAATCCATTTGATCCACATAAGTTTTTAAGTTTTTTGGTTATTGTTGGGCCACTATTACTTGCATCATTAAAATACTCGTTCATTGTATTTTTTAATTGTGTATTACTATTAGAGCTAATAGAAATTATATAAGAATTTGTTCTTAACATACTCTCAAATGTTGTTGCATCTGTACTTTTCAAATATGATGATATATCAAGTTGTGATTGTGTTACAAATTCACTACTTAATGATGCTGTTGTCAAATATCCAAATGGCTCTAAATGTGCACCCAAATCACTAATTTTTACATAACTAGTGTCCAAATAATTTTTTATGTCATCTATAGCAAATTTGTTAGTTTTGATTTTGTCATTTAATGAAATAAGTTTATTGTTTATTGTTTCAATATCTTGATCACTTATATCAAAATCATCACTATCATTACCTTCTAAACCTTGTAATGATCCAATTAATGTTGAAAGCTTTTTGACTTCTGTACTCAAATAAGAGTAGTTTGCATTTAATGTATTGAATTCATTTACAATAAATGCCTGTTTTGCCATTATTAACGCAAATGAAGCAAATTTGTCAGGATTGTCATATTCTTCTATTTCATTAGGATATGTTTTTCCAAATGGGAATGGTTTGAATTGTGAACTAATGCATAAACTCCATGATGGACGATATGTTGCACTTTGACCTGTTGTTTCTACAGCACGTTCCAATTCAACAACTTTGTCGCTAAACCACATACCAATTGGAATGTCATATTGGTTATATTCGCTAGCATTATTTAATACAAGAAGCACATCTGATTTTTCCTCTATTTTTGTTTCTGATATTGTACCGTCATATTCATTACTTCTATATTTAAAAACATCATATAATGGTATCAATATATTGAATTTTATTGATTTATAATTATTTGCTTCTTCACTACCAATTTCTTGTTCTTCAATAGTTGAGTTTGAATTTATATAATATATTGAGTCTTCTGTAGTGTCATATGTTGGAGTTACGAGTTCAAAGCCTTCTGGCATTTTTGTAGCATTTGCCCAGCCATATAATTTGTTTTTCCAACCTTCTATTTTTGTATAATTTGAATTTTTTGGAAAAATGCTTTCAATATTAATTTGATTTTGACTATCTAAATTTGGAGTATAAACATATTTTTTAGCAGATGCATTGTTTTCAATAATGCAAATATTGTCCATGAAAGTTCCATTATAATCTTGTTCACAAATTTTGTCAATAAATGTTATTTTTGCATGGTCATCATATTGACTTATTGTATATAACAAATCATCTAAAGGATTTAGCGTTTGTTCTATATTTTGTTGTGGATCAGAATTAAGGCACCAATCTCTTATTGATGCTAATTTGTTTTCATAATATCCAGCAAGATAAGATGTTATGAATTCTGTTTTTTTAGTAGTATACAATTCAATTCTTATTTCGGTGTCTGATTTTCCTGCGGTTTCTTCTTGATGTTCATTTTTGTATGTTGCAATTTCTGCATCAGTTACATCAAGTTCTGGCATATAAATGCATATAAACTTTGAAGGAAACAACTTATAGTCAGTTGCTAAAACAACTCCAGTCAAAGCTTCTGTATAGTTACTAAAAGTAACAAAATTGCTATCTTGCCCTTGTGAATAAAATAAGTTAGTTTTTCTCATAATCTTACTGTTTAATATAACTATATATAAAAATAAAAACACACTATAATTTTATGAAATATGTTGCATGTACTTTCTATATTAATTTGTAAAACTTTTAAAGTATGAATGAGAACAATATAATTGTCATATTTGACTTAGAGACAACTGGTCTTGAAAAGGACAAAGACCAAATCATACAATTTTCTGGAGTAAAAATCAAATTCACCAAAAAGAAGTTCAAAGTAATAGACACACTGAATCTTATGATATGTCCTGATGGAGCATTCACTATTTCTATCCAGGCATATATGAAACACGGAATCCATCCTGATATGTTGAAAGACAAACCACATTTGTCAGAGGTTGCAGACAAAATCATAGATTTCATTGGTGGTTATGATGTGCTTACATACAATGGCACTAATTTTGACATTCCATTCTTAGTGTTTGCATTAGCAAAAGTTGGCAAAACAATAGACTTTATGAATCGTAAATGCTATGATGTCTATGCCGAGGAAAAAAGAAGGCACGGAATGCACTTAGAGGATGTGTTTATAAGGTATACTGGCAAAACAATGGAAGAGGCCGGATATAAAGCTCATGATGCTCTTGGTGACTCTATGGCTACATTTGACATATTTATGAAGCAAATGGAAGAAAAAGAGTTTGAACCAGAAAGCATGGTATGTGAAGACAATGTGATTGTCAATGGTGAATTCCAAGGAAAATGTTTGCCATGTTTCAACATTGGAAAATATAAAGATTTGCCAGTTGCATATATTGCTACATTTGACCAAGGCTATTTGCATTGGTGTGTTGAAAAAGCATCATTCTTAGACTCAACAAAGAACATAATCAGAAAATACATACAATAAATTTTTTCATAATTTGTTACTATATTTTTTAGATTCACAGTTAAAATAAAGCAATATGAACAACGAAAGAATTGAAAGAATGGACAAACTCATTGCAGAAGCAATGAAGAACAAGGAAATGAACAAGGTAGCTACACTTAGACTTGTAAAGACTAAGATGCTTGAATTTGTGACTGCAAAGAATGCTAAACCATTAGATGAAGCTGCTGAAATGCAAATCCTCAAAAAGATGGCTACTGAACGTAAAGAATCTATCAAGATCTATGAGGAAGCTGGTAGGACTGAACTTGCAGAAAAAGAAAGGGTTGAGCTTGATGTCATTTCTGAATTTTTGCCAAAAGAAACTACTGATGAAGAGATCAATGCAAAGATTGATGAACTTATCAATAGCGGCAAGGTCCTTGAACAAAAGACTATGGGATTGTTCATCAAAGAAATTAAAGCTGCTTACCCAGGAGCAGATGGTTCTAAAGTTGCACAATTAGTCAAAGCAAGAATATAATGGCAAAAGAGATACAAAATATAGATGAAAAGAAACAAAGTAAGGGCAAATACAAATACCTTACTTTGGTCCTAAAATATTATGACAAAGGAACTAAGAACAGTTATGATGTTACTGAAGTTGTCACTACACTAATAGAGTCATTAAGAAGCTACAACCATAACTGTTCTTATGATGACTATCGATTTGACTTGTATGGCATTTGTGTTGAAGAAGACACAGATATAGCTTCAGGAAAGAATGAGTTTGTGAACTCAATAAATGAAATTGACAAACAATAATCGTTATTTTTAATAAATGAATAATGTTTGTTTATGAAATCATTACAAGAGTACATATTGAATGAGAAAAAAGGTGATCCAATTGACGACCAATGGATTAATGATGAAAAACCAGTAATGACTGCCGATGGTCGTCAGGTGATTATAACTAAAATAGATTTGAAGGAAGTCCCTAATGTCATTTATGGTCAAGTCAAAATGAAAGAAAAACTTTTTGACTATGAATGGTATGATGATGGTACATGCAAGAAAGCATTAGATTTAATGGGCAATCCTAAGAAAGCTGATGATGCAGATGTTTTAGTGAAAGCTATTTAAATTTCCTTAAAAACTATTAAATTTTTTGAAACTACTTTTCTATTATATTATATAATTGTTAAACTAATTTTTTTATTTATTAACCCTTTAAAAAATTTTTAGAGAATGTCTAAAAAGAATGATTATTTGAGGTGCCCAGGAAAAGATACAGACATTTTTTCAACACCTTTTATCAGCGAAGCTGACCGCTTAAAGAAAATTTCCCAAAGTTATAAAGATGTAGATGTTGTCAAGGCTTTTGCTATATATTATGGCATGGACTATAATGACACAATGAAGAACCTTAAGCCAGTTGATTGTGTTCCAAGTCTTGAAATTGGCAAAGTCTATACTGGAATTGTCAAGGACATCCAGAAGAATGGTATTGAGTTTAGCTTTGAAGGTGCTAAGGAGTTCACCATCCTTTGTAAGGAATCATTTGCTACCTGCTTAGATTCTGTCCAAAACTATTTAGTCAACCATGACAATAAGCTTTTGTTTGAGGTTCGTGAGAAGAAGAATGACGTGTATTATGTGTCAGTCATTAACGCATACTACAAGTCATGGGTTTCTATGATTGACCGTTGCATTGACCATGAGGACTTCATTAGTGTCCATATTGATGAGTTGGTCAATGGTGGTTATGTTGGTAGTACTGCTATCACTCCTCTTTGTGAGTTGACCGGAAGGAACTATACTTCACGTATTTTCATTCCAGGATCTCACATTGTCCTTAATATTGAGCATGATTTTGAGAAGTGGGTTGGTGAGGATGTAAAGATTGTTCCTCAGAAGTTCGTTGAATACAAAAAAGACTATAACAATAAAGTGGTTGAGAACTGCTTAGTAGGTTCACGTAAACGTGTACTTCAAATCATTGGAGATAACAACATTTACAACCTTTATAATGAGTTTGAGACTGCTAAGAAACTTGCTGAGCTTGCAAGCAAGACCGAAATTGTCACTCCTGTATATCAGGGTACAGTTACCGGTATCATAAATTCAAGTGGCAAAACTGGTATCTTTGTCGAATTGGACGACAAATATATCACTGGACTCATGCCAGTTGATTCTTACGATTTGCTTGATTACAAACCAGGTGATCATGTGAATGTTTGTGTGAAGGAGTTTGAGGTTAAGAAAGATCGCGAGCCATTCATCTTTAGCAAGCGAGGTAATGGTAAGCCTAAGATAATCAAGACAAATGTTAGGGCTGTTTTTGAAAAGGCATAAATTTCACCCACATTTTAAAGATTATCGCAAAAGAAAAGCCGCTCATTGGGCGGCTTTTGTATTTTATGTTCATGTTTTTATAAAAATGATTGGTAATACTTCACTAAATAGAATGTTGGCACACCATCTTTCATTTCTGCATTTTGCTTTACATAAAATGTGTCTGAATATGCTAAAAATGGCAAATAATTTCCATTGCTTATATGGTCTTTTCCATAAAACAAACTTTTAGCAGCATTTGCATCTCTAATAGGGTCTTTAGTGAATGGCATCAAACCAACTACATCTTTTGCTATTTGTTTAGTTGTCCCAAAACAATTGAAACAATTTTCATTATATTTGTCTTTATCATTAGTGCTTGGCAACCATATTTGTATTACAGTTTCATCACCAAGTATTTCTTGTGCACCTTTTACTATAGTGTCTAATTTTCTTCCATTTGCCCACATTCCTTTTGGAAGATTATATTGCTTTTCAAATTCGTGCATTAAAGCTTCTAATTTTTTAATGTCTTTGTCAGCTTTTACATGATCTATCTTAGCGCTAAGATACTCAGTTATGAGATTTGGCTTGCAATATTCACTTATCTGCATCATTTGTCTCATACTTGTTTTCAAATATCAATTTGTATTCTCTCTTGACATTCTCTAAAGTGTCTGATGAATGCATACCATTTTTCATGTCATCTATTCCCCAAGCTTTACGAACCATGTCTTTGATAGTCTTCATGTCTTTTATTGGGTTGTCACAATCTTTATAGCACATGCAACAAATGCAATCACTACTTGACATATAGTTGCAAAGGTCTTTATAGAACTTCTTTGACTTATGCATCTTGTAAAGTTCTTCAGCTTCATCATGAGTCAAAGTTCTCCTAACAGTTTGCATTATTCTCCAGCCATTGTTAGTAAGCATTTTCTTAAAGTCATCTTCATGATCTAAGAATTCTGGCTTAAGTATGCAAAATCCATTTACTTGATCTTTTTCAACTGATTTGTCTCCAACTTTCACAATTTCTGGAAGATTGGCTTCTGCTATATATTCATAAAGTGTCTTCATTTTTCTAGATATAACTTAACTTTTATATTGTTCCATAATAAGAACCATTTTCAAATGTTACAGGTCCATTATAAACTTTAATGTTTCCATTATTATCATTATATGTATAATGCTCAATAATATTAGTTTCAGCTGGTTTGTAAATCAAATCAATTTGTTTTATTGTAAAATATGTAAAATATTTTGTGCCATCATCATTTGTCTTCATCAATCCATAGTACTTTTGTTCTTCACCACTATTGTTTATATAAGTGTAATATGAATTGTAGCCATTAACATGCTCAATAGCTGGATGATATTCTAAATCAACAACAATGTCTGTCTTTTTTTCTTTTGTAAGATAACCAGAAAATGTTCCATTGTGGTTGTTTACAATAACACCAACATATTTCTTCTTTTGACCTTGCTTGTCAATATAATAGAATTTCTTTGCCATATTCATATTGTTTTTTTATTTATTCAGTTATTGCTGGTCTAATAAAGAATGACATTGAAGCGTTAATTCCTGATTCTGCTTGGCATTTCAATATAATTTGACTTGTATTGTCTTCTTTTAACATTTTAACAAATACAGATTTAGGATCTCCATCAACTTTTTTGATTTCTAACACTGTACTATCATTTGTTGTCCATGTAAGATTAAGGTTAGTACAATCTTCAGGAAGTACACTAACTGTAATTGTTTCTGTTTTTCCAACATTTGAAAAGAATGTAGGCATACTAAATGAAAGTTTAGTTACAGGTCTACGATTCTTATTTTCTTTAATTTTTGTGTTATCGGCAACATTATCCCATTTGTTTCTATAATAATTGACATCTGGTGTAATTAATGACAAATCATCAACATGCAAATATTGTCCCCACGAAGTTAATGTAAAATAATCAATATCACCAGAAACATCAATATCATCAAAATCAACTTGAACATACTTTGATCCATCAGGAACATAAATAGTTGTTTGTGCAGGTATTTTGCAATATACTTCAGGAGCGTTACGTGTTGCATCACCTTCAAATTTTATTTCAGCTAAATTTGTGCATCCATCAAAACATTGATTTCCAATATAGTCAATATTTTTGTTTAATGTTATTTCTGGAAGGTTTGAACAATTCATAAAAGCACCTCTTTTGAGCATTGTTATTGTTTCAGGAATCTCAATCTTAGTCAAATTAGCACAATCCTTAAATGCATAAGCACAAATCTCATTAGTGTTGTCTAAACCAAATTTTACATCATGAGTTTTTGCCTTTTGAAATGTATGTGTATATGGCATTTTAGTTGACTCACTTAATTCAATATTGTTTCCATCTATAATAAGCTTATTAATCATAATATATGTTTAAATTATTTTTCTTCAAATATTTGTATTAAAGTGTCATCTATTTCAGTTTTTGTGATTATTCCAACATAAGTGTCATTTTCAAGATCATATTCAATCTTGCCAATATACTTATGTTCTTGATTATTGTTTGGATCTATATAGGTGAAATACTCTTTTTGTCCAGCAACATGTTCAACACCAGGATGATATATTAAGTCAACATTATGATTTTCATATATTTTTCCATAAGCTTCATTATTGCTACCTTTGTTCAATATTCCATTATATTTGTGTTCTTCACCATCTGTTCCAATATATGTGTACATTTCTGTAGACATCATTTCTGTACTGTGTTTCTCCAACAACACTTTTTTAATCTTTTTTGTTTCTTTCTTCACAGGTTTGCTTTGTTTGCTTTTTGGAGCTGTGGAAACTGTAAAAGTGAATTTACCCATTATAAATTTCAGTTTTAATTATTTAAAAATAATCCAGAAAATATCAAATAACTCTATAATAATACTTCTGGATCATATAGCATTTGCATTATTTTTTGCATAGCACCATCAAATGCTGTTATATGCTTTTTGTTTTGATCTTTATCTTTTGCGCTATAGTAAAAACTTTCTTTTGTCTTTGCCCTTAACACAACCCTTTGGACTCTATAACCATGTGGATGGTTATGTACACTTACCCACCATGTGTTGTCTTCTTTTCCGCAAGGACCTTTTTCTATTAAAAGTTTGCCAAATTCAAGTGTACGCATAGTACCATTAAAGTCTACAAAATCTTTATCATCAATTATTTTGATTTTTTGCATTTTTATCCAATCAATGATTTCATCAATAGATGCACCATATTCAGGCATATCTTTAAGCATATGTCTGTCTATTTTCTTTGTAGATAAATATTCATCTATAGATGAAATTTGGCCACAATATTCAGTTATTGGTTTCATATTAGAACTGTATCAAATTATAGTAAAGTCCAAGACTGATTCCAACAAAAGGTCCAAAATTCTTGTGCTGGAAATCATAACCATATGATATAGTTGGACCTACACCAATAGAGAAGTTCTTTCTTGTTTTTGGAAGTGTTATGCCTTGAATTTCATTATATTGTACATAAGGATTGTCACTTGTCAAATAAACTTTATTGTCTTTGATAGCTAACACATAGTTTACAAGGACTTTATCTTCTGCAATAGAAAGACTTAAGTTCTTTTGTTCTAACTGTACAAATCCATTAAGCACTCTCCATTGGTTAGAGAAGTCAAAATCTTTCTTAATAAGTGTGTCAATTTCCTGAATCATCCAAGTTGTGTCATGAATTTCATTTATGATTTCAGTCTCTATATAGACAACTTGTTGTGGTTTATGAAGTTTCATGTCTTCAATTTTGTCAGCCAATTCTTTATTAGCTAATTCAAGGGTGTTCATATCTCCAAGAAGCAATGTCTTTTCGGCAACTAATTCGCCATTCTTTCCTTGATAGTATTTTATAGAGTCAGTAAGAGCAGTTATGTTGTTGTCATTGATTTTCTTCCAATTTCTTTTTTCCATAAATTGGTTGATGCCAAATATGACAGAAGCTACTAAAAGTACACCAAGAATAAGTATAGTAGCATATTTCTTAAGCCATTGTTTAAGTTCGTTCATTGTTAAAAAGTTTTATATATTTTTTCTATTTTATTTAAAAATATAAAATTTTAAGTCATGGTCACAACATTTGATCTTGCTTTAGATATCATTAATAAGAGTGATTTTTTAGACTCAATATATACAGTTGACTTATTGTATGAAGGAAAAGCTTTTTATACGATTAGTGTGCCATTCAATTTTGTCAATGCATGCTTTTATACTAAAGATGAACTTAAAGATGTGTTTGATTATCTGAACAGAAAGTTTGATGAATTACGAAAATATACATTTACTGGAATAAAACTGTCTATTTTTGTAAAGCCTGGAAAGAAAAGAGAAATAATGCATTGTACACAAGAAATAACAATACAACAAATTAGGCAATTGCTTCCAGCAATGAAAGAACATTTTATAGACAAAACAATTATTGGCAGCGTAATGAATTTGTTGGCCGAAATAATTGAGTGATTTTATTTTTAATAAAATAAACTTCAGATAGTTTTGGCTGGAAAAAAGACAGGTAATTTCATTAAGACCCAAAAACCAAGGAAGAACTCAAGATTCCATCAGGGCATTATTGATCCAAACAAACTTAAGAAATATTATGACTCATGCAAAAGTGAGCCAATCATTTATAGAAGTGGTTTGGAGTATCAGTTCATACAGTATTGTGAGAACAGTCCTTCTGTTGCTAAATGGGCTAGTGAAGTTGTGAAGATTCCTTACTATTCACATCTTGACCAAAAAGAGTGCAACTACTATCCTGACTATGTCATTGAGAACTCAAAAGGTGTAAGATGCATTGTTGAACTCAAGCCATTTGACCAGACAGTAAAGCCTGACATGACAGCATCAAAATGGCTTAAGGAACAATGGGTGAAGAATGTAGACAAATGGCATGCCGCTAAAGAGTTTTGTGACAAAAACAATTTGAAGTTCATCATAGTTACAGAAAAATTCTTTGAATAATTATGGCTAAGACTAAGAAAGATCCTAATAATGAACCAAACATGGAAGACATCTATAATGGTGTTGTCCAACCAGAAGACACAAGTAGTTGGTTGCGTCCAAACAAAGCTGTCGACTTCAGGCATAGAATTGAGAATATTGTTGACCATGAGTTTACAGAACAGGAAATTGATGAGTACAACATTACTGAAGCTATAAACAACCATCCACTCGCAAAACGTCCAACAAACATTCGTTCAAAATTAGCATACAAAGAGATACTTGGAAACTTAAAACCAACAAAAAGGTATTTGCTTCCAGGACAATGTGTTGTGTTCGAATATCTTGAGCCAAAGTTCAAAGAAGACTTGGAATATTATGACAGAACACCATTTGTATTGTTTTTGGGAATCACAAGGACAAAAGAAGACACAATTCGTGAGGTTGGACTCAATCTTCATTATTTCCCACCTTTCACAAGAGCAAGAATCTTAGCACAGACTTATTCAGCATTCAAACCATATTTCCAAAAATATTTCAATGACCCATCTGAAAAGCCAAACACTGTGATATCTTATGAGGCGTTGAAACATATAATGAAGACTAACTCAAAGATAGCATTTGGAATAAAAATGTATATTCCTGTATTAAGAAGCAAGTCTTATGTGTTGCCGACAAAATATCTTTCAACGGCTTTCTATACAGAGGGACACTTTTCTAAAGCAACTTTACAACAAATATTCCATTTCTGGAGACAATTCAAATAAACTTGTATGCAATCATGAAGAAAATAGATGAATATCTTAGCACAAAAATGTCAAAAACATATGAAAACTGTGTAGATTCAATAGTTGAATTTTTGCAAACTAATTTTGGATGTGAACTAATAAGCATAGATGAAAATGAGAACACAATACTTCTTACTAACACAGACAAAATAAACAATTTCATTCATGACCAAATAAATGACAATATAGATAATGTCAAATATGAAAAGAAAGTAAGGCTTTTTAAAAGATTCATAAGAAAAAATGAAAACAACGCCCCATATAATGGAATGTTCATATTCGTGTACGCAAGTGCTACAGACTATTTATGTAGGATAGGACAAATATTTGACACCTATGATGATGAAAAGAAAATAGAAATCAATTATACAAACCTTTCTGCATTAAGTTTATTGAAAGACATATTGAACAAACTTTTAGAAAAATAAAATTCAAATTATATATGGCAACAAAAAAAGGAACAAAACCGAAAAAGTTGCAGCAATTTTGCATAGCAATCCCAGCTTATAAAGAAGAACTGAATATAGATGAAGTCATATCACTTAAAATACTTCATAAAGTATTGAAAGACAAGTCAAATGTCTATTTGTTCTGCCCATTAGAACTTAACATTAGCAAATACAAAGAGATTTTCCCTGAACTTCAAATAATGGAGTTTGAGCCTGAGAATTTTACATCTATAGATGCCTATTCTCATCTTTGCATGAAACATGAGTTCTATGATGCATTTTCACAATATAAGTATATGGTTATATATCAACTTGATTGTTATCTTCTAGAGGACAATTTAGCCAGTTGGTGTGAAAAGGATTATGACTATATAGGTGCTCCAATTGTTGTGCCTCATTCAGATTGGCAAAATTTCAGGTATAATGCAGACAAACAGATGGTGTTCACTCCAAGTGTTGGCAATGGTGGGTTCAGTTTGCGTAAGATTGAGACATTCAAATATTTGACAGATCCAAATGGTGAAATAAGGCAAAGATATGGATTGACTGATGAAGCATTAAAGGATGTCAAATATGAAGATGTATATTTTTGTGTGACATTAGGAAACTTGTATGAGATTGAGAAACCAGACTTTAGAGAAGCTTTAGAGTTTTGCATTGATATGAATCCTGATGTCATATATCAAAAACATTTGTCAGAAAAGCTTCCAATGTGCATACATGCATTTGACAAAAACATCCCATATTGGAGAGACAAAATTGATGACTTCAATAATGATGAATTGTATGAGTATTGTGTAAAGAAAAATGAGAAGTTCATAACTGAATACTATTTCAACAAAAAATGACAAGCTTATTGTTTGCAATAATAAGAGATGAAGATATGGCTTGGTTGCCAGAATGGATTAGATATCATTTAGCAATTGGTTTTGACCATATATTGCTTTATGACAACAATAATGGTTTAGAAAACTATCCTATGCCAGATGAAGTCATTTCATACTGTACTGGTGATAATGCAAAAGTGAATATTGTGCAAAAAAGGAATTTGGCATTAGATGCATATGATGAATTCAACAATATAGAATTAGGATATGACTTTAAAGTTATGCTAAAAACTGATGAGTTTATGTCATCTGAAAATGAAATTTCAAACATTAATGAATTGTTAGAAAATGAGAATAGCAATTTAAATATTGAGATAATTCCATTTGATGTCATAAATGGTGAGGAAAGACTAAACATAAAAATGTATAAATGCTATTTTCCAAGATACATGAAAATGGCAAATTGTGATATAGAAAAGAAAACTAACAAAATATACATAAAGAAAATATTGTCAATTGAATAATGAAGAACATTAAAGATTATATTGAAGAAGAATTGTTTGCAACACCAATGGACACAATGGGGATGGGAAACCCTACTGATTGCAGTGGTGATTGTATATGTTTCAATGCTAAAGGCAAAAGGAAAAGAAGAAAGAAGAAAGCTAAAAAGGACAACGAAAAATAGTTTTGTTATTTTTATATAAATCAATATAAAAAGAAATACGTATTTTAAATTATGAAGACTTTTACAACATTGAATGAACAGTGTGTCACTAGTGATGTCAATCCAGGCAATCTTGGATCATTAGGAGTAACTAACCACTTGACACCTGTACAAAATATATTGACAAATGTAAGAAACTTCTTTGCAACACAGTTGGGTGTTGTAGCTTCTATTGGTGAAGATGGTGTGTCTATCAAATTGAACTCATCTAAGTTCGTCAACAAAGAAGAGATTGAAAAGGTATTGAACAACCCAATCCAAAGGAATATGTCTATCAAACAATACATCCAATCACAAGGCCTTGACCTTATTAAGATGATTGCTTTAGGACAATATTGGGTAATCTATTTCTCACCAAGTGACGTAAAGATTGCAGCTCCTGGAATGGAAGCAGTTCCTGCAACTGCTCCTGTAAAAGAGCAACTTGAAATGAACATTGATGAAGCAGAATTCACAACTTACCAAATGCTCTTTGAAGATGAAGATGAAGAAGTAAAGAATCCTAACAAAGATGAGTTAGCAGAAATCTTTTCAATGACAGACAAAGTAAAAGCTGCAAAGAAACTTGAAGCTCTTGTATCTAAAGAGATTGAACTGCCAAGAGAATATTATTTTGCAGCTGTAAAGACTGTCAAGGGGAAAGAGGTTATTGCTTTAAGATGGAAGTACACAAAACGTACTGGCAAAAAGGAGACTTCAGAATTGACAAAGTCATTGATGCATATTTATGATGATGGTGAAATCTTCTGTGGTGACCTTGACAAAAACTCAATGTTCAAACTTCCAACAGAAACTAACACATTGATTAATAACGTCTTAGATATGTTTGATGCTGAAAAGACTAATGACTCAGCAATTTTCAAGATTAAAGACTTTGAAAAGAAAGACTCATCTAAAGAAGACAATAAAGAAGACAAAGGTGAAGACAAAGACAAGTCTGAAAAGAAAGACAACAAATCAGAAGATACTGGTGGACTATTATAATGAAATTACTAACTGAATATCTTAGCACTAAAGTCAAGCCATCAATAATTTCTCCAAGAAACAAGGATGATGACGATGAACTACGAAAAATCATACGTAGTGAATTAGAACGTTTAGGCAATGATGCTGATCTAAATCATATTGATGTTAGTGGCTGCACTAACTTTAACAGAATATTTTATTTGAAAAACTTCATAGGAGATATTTCTAGATGGGATGTCTCCTCTGTTGTCACTACTGACTTGATGTTTGGTGGTAATGTTACTATGAATTTAGACTATTTGGGAGAGCTTAAGTTTGATAGCCTTAAGAATGCATCACATATGTTTGCCGCATCACCAAAGTTTGAAGGCAAAGGCTTAGCAAAATGGGATGTTTCAGGCATTGAAAAATTTGACTATATGTTTGCAAGTTGCAGTGCATTCCATGAGGACATATCAAGTTGGAGACCTGAAAGTGCAAAATCACTTGACTATATGTTTAAAGACACTAAAAGTTTTGAATGTGACTTAAGTGGTTGGACACTTCCACCACATTGCACAATGATTGATGCATTCAAGAATTCAAAAATGAATAGGAAACGTAATTATTTTCCAAATAGAAACAAATAAATAAAACAATACATATATGAAAACACTTAATGAGTATTTGAAAGAAAGCCAAGAACAAGTCTTTGCTATCATAGACAAAGATCTTGATGGAGCTATCATGAGTGTTTGGGACACTAATGATGATGCCGAAAAAGAAAAGGCAGCACGCCTAAAAGAAAATGACAAATTGAAAATTGAAATCAAACCTATGAAAAGATCAGAGGTTGAAAAAAAGAATTAACATTCATATAAAAATTTATGAAATAAATGTTTCTATATTATTTATAGAAACTTTTATTTTTTTTAAACGCTATGCAATTTCCAAAACTTTTGATATACACAAAACCAGGAACATTCAAAATTGTCAAAGAAAAATTAGCAGATATAGATGACTATATTGTAGTGCCTTATAAGAAAAGAAAGCTTTTTGGTTGGCAAAGACTTACAACGACTGGATTCTCAACAGTCTATTTAGCTATTAAGTTTTTGCAATCAAATTATGGTGAAGACATATTTGGCAATATTTCTATTGACTTTAGTTAAAAACTATAAACAGTAATTTCTATTTTTTAAATAACAAAAACAAAATTTAACTTACAATCTATGGATTTTTTGAGAAAAGATCTTGTTCGTACCTTTTCATACACTACGATGAATGAGTATAGAGGTATGGAACGTCAGGTGGTAGTTAACGGACGCACTTATGTGAAGTTAGGCCAAGCCCAGACAGTCACAATGGTTGGCAACTTGTACAAGTGTTGGGATCCAATTGTTAAATCTTATAAATATGTGCTGATGGTGGGTGTAGCCAAACAGCATCCTTGTGACTTAAAAATCACCAAACAAGAAGGTTATGCAATCGCTAATGAGAATGCATATGCTTCACCATCAATTGTAATGGAAGTCGCCAAAGACTTTAATAGAGAGAAGTTCGAATACATTTCTATGTGTTATATTGAACTTATGCATCTTAGCTTTGTAAAGACTAAAAAGGAGATTGATGCAGAAAAAAATTCTGAAATATAACAATGAACGAAAACGATTTTATCCAGAAATTCGGTTATTCTGAAATGTATGAATGGGAAACCATTCCTCCACAACAATATCGTTTGGGTCGTTTTGTGACATTCTCTAAATCAAGTCCTGAAAAAATAGTTCCTGTCTCTAAAACTACAGATATAGTTTTTGGAGTCACAACTGTAAATAGTGTTACTGATAGTGACAATCCAAATGAATGGAAGTATAAGAACATTTGCAATGAATATGGTGACATGTATTTGCAAAAAGAAAGGTTAGCAGTAGGTGCAAAAGTATATGATCAAGTAAATGAAATCAACTTCATTAAGACATATCCTTGGGAGCATTATGTTCCAGTTCAAAACAAATATTTTGATGTGAACAAACAATACATCAAAAGAACAAATCGTGAGGAATGGATTCGTGTAAACCTTATTGGCAAATGCGTTGTATTTGATGATGGTAAATGCAAACCAGGTGAGTGGTGTGTCCCATATACTGGTAAGATGAAAGAGCTTCAAGGCAGTGCAATTCCTGCACCAGAAAAAACAAAGCAACAGAAGTTCTATGTGTTGGGTAGAGTGAGCGATAAAACTATCCTTATTTTGAATAAATAAATTTGATTGAATTATGGCTGGAAAAAAGAAAGAAACTGTAAAAGAAGAAAAGAGATTACCTATCATTAGTGTAATCACTACTTTCTACAATGCTGACAAATTCATTCTTAATGCTGTCAATAGTGTCAATCAACAGATTATTGAAAAGGATAAGTTTGACTTTGAATACGTCATTGTAGATGACAAATCACCTGACAATTCACGTAAATTGTTGGAAGACTACATTAAGACTAATGTAAGTGATGAGAACAAACCAAAGTGGAAGATTTATGAACCTGAAGAGAATTTAGGTTGTGGTGGTGCTCGTAAGTTTGGTATTGAACATGCAATTGGTGACTATTTTATGTTCCTTGATGCTGATGACTATTACATGCATACTAATTTTTTAGTTAGTGCATTCAACACAATCACAGAAGAACATGCTGACATTGTTGAATTTGGTGTTATGTTCAACCAACCAAATGGACAACAGATCAACAATACTGCTAACCAAAAGTATGTTATTGATAACAACCCAGGTTTAGCTGAGATTGTATTGTTCAAGGACAATTTGATTAAGTTCAATGTATGGTCAAAAATCTATACAAGAGCTATTGTTGAATCATATCCTTATAGCACTACTCGTACTTATGAGGATGTCCGTACAATTCCTGTATGGGTAAGCAATGCTAAGAAGATTGTCATTATGCCTACTACTGAGATCAATTACCGTGCTGCAACTGGAAGCATTATTCGCACTGACATGGTCCAGACAAGACTTGGCACTATCACTGCCATTGCTGAATTGTTTCCAAGATTTGCTGACAATTATAATGTATTGAAGGCAATGTATGGTAGAGCAATGGTTGATTTAGAGGCTTTGCTCCATAATCATAGTTCTAAAGATGAAGGTTTCAATGAAATGTCTAGACTCAACACATATATGTTGTCATTCTTATATCCACAACAATATAAAGAATTCACATACAACATAGATGAAGAGGAAAAGAGAATTCAAGAATTACAGAAGCAAATGGAAAATCCTAAAAATGATGGATTAGAGATTGAAGAATGATTGAATTCAAACAAATAAAAAGGAGACTTTACAGTCTCCTTTTTTTATTCTATCATAAATATTCCTTTTCGTTCAACAGATTCTTGATAGAAGTCATCTATAGAATATCTACATACTACTGAATAATATCCTTTTTCATATTTGTAATTGTAGTCACCCATAGAAACAATAGCAATTTCAGAAGGACTATCAATCACACAATCATCATTCATACCTATAGACATAGGCTTTATAAGCCATTTAGTTGACAATCCAATCTTATAAGGAAGCTTATAGTTGCTTTCAAGATAGAATGCTATAATGTCGTCTTGTTTGAATTTATTATACCCCCATTTTTGTTTTATGTCCTTTTTTGACTCTATTTCTGGATCTCCAGTGTCAGATGGATAAGTCAAAACAAATCTATTTACTAAGAATTTTTCATCACTTAATTCGTATTCAAATTTATAGTGTTTATTGTGATCATCATCATCAATGTTTGGAAGTTCTGGTGGCATTAAGTCATTATCTGAAAAGTTTTCTATAGTGTCTTTTGAAATAAGCACAACATACCATACTTCTTGATCATGCATTAAATAAAAGTCATATTTGACTTTTCTATTTTCAATCATATTTGAAATTGCATCAACATATTGTGTATAGAATTCTTCAGTATCATCACTTATTTCAGTATCATCACTTATTTCAGTATCATCATTCATATTAAAGAATTCTGAATATAAAGCTTTATTAGTTTCATTTTGCAAATCAGTCTCAATTGAAGTCATTTGAATGCATTGAGTGTCGTTTTCATCAAGACCTAAAGTGAATTCAAAATTAGGCAAAGAATCTTCATTAAAACTTAAGCCACTATATTCAACTTCAACATATTCATCTTCAGCATTTTTTTCAAACAATTTGTACAAATGGCATTTGTTCAAATATTTCTTATGATCAGTAATGTTTGGTTTAGTGTTGTAATGCTCATTGACATATTCTTCTAATGAACCTTGAAAGAAATATAAGTCATCAATATAGTCAATATTGTTTACAGTGACTAAATTAGGATTCCACATAAATGACAAAAATCTAAACTTAGTATCATAACACAATTGCCTAAATGAGTCATTATATTGGTATTGCATTCTTGCCATTCTTAATCCAAAGTCAGGCAATCTTACTGTAAATTCATAATCATAATTGTTGTTGTTTGCGACAACTTCAATTCTATATTTAGAATCTAACCATAAGTTTAATGAGAACTTCTTATTGTCAATTCCGTTGTCAGGAGCATTCCCAATCAAATATCTATTGAATGATTTTGGATGTATGACAAAATTCAAATAATGTTTGCCCTCATTATTTATTAATAAATCTGACAAATTGAATTGGAAGTTTCTTGAATAGATGTATTTGTCATCTTTTATAAGTCTAAGAGTTACATCATAATATTGTTCAGGCTTTGTAGATGTGAACACAATAGGTACACATACACAAGTCTCATATATTTTCCATTTTGCCTCAATTGTTGAAGTTTCAAAGTCAAATTCAATAAAGTTCTCATCTAACAAATGTTCTTGAGCTGTCATAAACAATTTTTTGACATAAGGAAATTGCACACCAATTGTTGCATCCATCAAAAATATAGGATCTGCGGTGATTTTTGGTGAACAATTTGACAAAAACTTAATGTCATTGGCAAATGTTTGTATTGACATTGACAAACTATTTATAGCTAAATGCAAAGGCAAAAAGTATTTCTCATAATAGTATTTAAGCATGCACAACTTCAATCCTAACTCCATAAACTCAAAATCAAAATATGGCTTATAGAAATCTAAGTCGCCTTCATCATAGTGTTTGATGACCATTTTGTCCATCAAACTTGAAACAAACGGTTTGTCTTCTCCCCAAAAGTCTTTTTCGAAGTCAAACCCTTCTGTCTCTTCTGAAACTTCATCTAACCTTAATGTTATAGCTAACAAAGCTTCATTTTTGAAGAACCTGTATGCATATATAGTGTCATTCGCAATATCAAAATTGTCTCTAATATATTGAGCCTGGAATTCATTATCTGTCCTAAGCAATTTGTATATTTCAAGTTTTTCTCCCCAACCAAACCATTTAAGAGCAGTTATAGCACTTTTATAGTTTCCAACTTGACCTTTGATGTCCATAAAGTTCATTAAATACTCTTTCAACTTTTGAGCATAAAGCCTTTCATCTGGAACGTCATTATTGTAGTTAGATTGGTATATAGCTTTAAGGATTTCTTTTGGAAGATAGACTCCCATATTACGTCCATTGATAATCAATTCTTCACATTCATCAACTATTTCAGAACCAACTGTAAATGGGCACCACTCTTCAGTTTCATCATTATCATTATATGTTACATGCACTAAAACATTTGATTCCCAAGTTCCTGCTTCTTCAGATTTGCATGCTATATAAAATGGTACTAAAGTATAAGTGTTGTCATCATCATTATATGCTTTAAGATTAGTGACAACTTTTAATTGTGTTTCATCTAAATGGTTAGTGAAAACACCTGACTCATTTTCATTAAATATGATATTGTAAGATTGTGCAGTCTCTAATTTTTCTTCAACAACTTTTGAGCTTATCAAAGAAAATATTTTTGAGTTTATAGTTATTGAAATGCTTTTTATTTCTTGGTCAAACGCCAATCTTATTGGCTTTATAGCATATGTGTCAACTGACATTTTGTAGCCTTGCTCATTATCAAACCAAAATACATATTTTGTCTCTTCATACTCATACCCAATTGGCTCAATATTGTAAGACTTCAATTCAAATAAATGTCCTGTATGGTCTATAAATTTCATTTAAAACAAATGTTTCAGTGTATTTATTAATAATAAAATATACACTGAAACACTTGGAGATGTATGTATGTTATCTTTATGTAAAGTTTACACTATTTGAAGCGATAACTAATACGACCCTTTGTCAAATCATATGGTGACATTTCAACTTTCACTCTGTCACCTGGCAAAATCTTGATATAGTTCATTCTCATTTTGCCTGAAATGTGACAAAGGATGTTCAATCCATTGTCTAACTCAACTCTAAACATTGCATTTGCTAATGCTTCTGTCACAATTCCTTCTTGTTCAATTACTCCTTGCTTCATACTTTAATGCTTAATCATAATGCTCAATATTGATTCTGAACACACTGAACTTACCATAGTCATCATAAGATGGGTTTGGTTCATTCATGTCAACAACCTTGAAGGTGTTTGGCTTCATCTTCCAAATTGTTTCCAATGCTTCCTTGGAAAAATTTTCATAACATTTGAGAATGTCTTCCTTAACGTTGCAACCAATTGCAGTGGCTTCACACATACCCATAATACTCCAATCATATTCACCTGGAAGGAAAATGTAAACTCTTTTGTACTTTTGATACAAATTGCTTAAATCAAGTGTTTGGCAATTTTTAGGCTCTTTCATTTTTTGATTAGTTTTAGACAATACTTTCTATTCTATTCTTAGAAATATAGTAATATTTTGGGTCAATTTCAATTCCAATGAAATTCCTGTTAGTCTTTTTGCAAGCTACACCAGTTGAACCACTTCCCATAACAAAGTCTAAAACTGTCTCTCCCTCATTAGTGAAAGTATTGACCAACCATTCTAACATTGGCACAGGTTTTTGTGCAGCATGGTCAGTTGAGCCTAATTTTTCACGATTGAAGTAAAGTATGTCAGTTGGGTAACGAGTCCCATCATCTTCATAAGGAGTGACTTCCTTTCCAACACCTGACATGACAGAATTGTGTGAACCTTTTGGTGAGTTCTTCACAGGTTTTCCTTCATGGATAGTCTTTTGCGGATTGTATGTAGGCTGGTCTTTATAGAACACACAAATGTTCTCTGTAGTCTTGCCAGGCCTACGTTTCAATTGGAAGAAGTTGACTGGCTTCTCTTTCACCCAATACAAGTCATACCTGTATAATGATGGCATTGACATGCGAAGTTTGCTTGAGAACGGTTCAGTACCAAACAAAACTATAGCAGCATTTGGTTTAGCAATCTTCAATATCCTTTCCCAAACTTTGCCTAAATCTAATTCTTTGTCCCACTCACAATTTGAACAACCATAAGGCATATCTGCAATTATGCAATCTACCATTATGCCTTGTCCAATGAGCTCATCCATCTTTTTGATGCAATCATCATTGTATAATTCTATCATATATAATTTGAACGTTTTTATATTTTATATTTATCCGAATCTTAATAGTCTTTGTTTGTCTGACTCTCTAATGGCTTCAAACATTTCTTGTTCATCATAAGTTGAACCATCAGGAGCAGGAGCTTCACGATTCCATTCAATTGGTGTGTCTTTTTCCCAATATTCCTTTGTAGGATTGTTAAGTCTTTCTAATAGTTTTTTCGATGCCTCAAATATGTTTATCATAATTAGTTCAATATTTTTACAGTATGATATATAATGTATTCAAATTTGTTCCTGGAGATGTTGCAACTTCAATATTATTAATGTAATTTGTTCCTGGTGTATAACTTACAACATTTCCTGACAAATTAGCTAAATTACTCAAATCAAAATGAGTATAAAGATAATCATATGACATTGAAACAATATGTCCGTAATCATCTGTTTCGGCGTATATGTTAGTTATGATGTTTTGCCTAGAATCAGGATCAGATGCATTCGCAACACTAGAACCTGTTATAATAGTTCCAGTTCCTTTATTTATATGGCCATAAGTCAATTGGCCAGATGTATCAATATTAACCTTACCATTACCCGAACCAACCTTTGCTACACCATAACCTGATGCACTCATTGGTGGAATATAAACAATTTCATTTATTGATTGATTCACATCACCCAAAGCAATCATATATCCTGTTGTTTCTGATCTTCCAACCATATCTAAACTTTCAAATTGCTGAATATCAACATAATCATCATTAATATTTGTCCATGGCACATTTACAACAAGTTTACCATCTATTGTAGTTTGAACACCATAATATCTATTTGTTAATGTGGTTTGATCTTGTACTTTTCTATTTGAAGTAAGTTTTCCATAATATGCTTTAGCAACTCCATATGCACTATTAGTCATTATAGGCACATTATATACTTTGTCCTGAGATGCATTTGCAGTAAATGTGTTATTGTTAGCAACTGTTTCTCCACCAACATTAAGTGTAAGTTTTTTGTTATGTACTGTTGGTATAGTACCAGTAAAGTCATATTTTACGGTTGCTGGGCTTGAACCGCTTGCAGCTGTAACAGTGACTTGTGTATTTGTTCCATCTATGAACTTTATTGCATTTGTTGAGGATAATGAATTAGCTTTAAATAATGTGTTTACTGCTGCACTATCATTTGCAGAAATTTGCATTGTGCCATTATTTGCAGATGTTATTCCAGTTACATCAAATTGCACCGATGCTGGTTTTGGCACACTTCCAGTCTCTGCTGCTTTAATTGTAACTGTTGTATTGGCTCCATTCATGAATACTAATGCAATGTCAGGTGAATCATTATCTTGATTTGCATTAAAAAGTGTATTATATATGGTTCCTCGATCATCTGCAATCATAAAGGCACCCTTATTTGCAGCTTCTGGTATAGTCATAGTCTTTACTGTAGGTGTCAATGTCAAGTCACCATCTGTAGCGGTTGTTGTGCCAGCAAGTGACGAAATGAATGTTATAGTGTTACCAATGTTTGCTGTTGCAGTACTTGTTCCTATAGTCAATTTATGTTTATTATGTCCATAAGTCAATACACCACTTGATATACCAACATGTGTTGCACTAGAAGAACCAATTTTTGCTACACCATATTGACTATCTGTCATTACAGGCACATACAAATCACCAGCTGTATATGCACTATTGTTTTTATACCCTTTAGCTATTTTTGCACCAGCAGTAAATTGCGGTTGAGTCCACACATCTGTATAAGTAATAATACCGCTTGATATTGTAGCTTTACCTACACCAGAACCTGATTTGACAAGACCATATGAACTTTCACTTGAAACAGGAACATATATGTCAGCATTTGAATAAGCTGCAATTGATTCTGTTTTGTTTGAATATGACACAACTAAACCTTCTGCAACTTTAACTTTCTTTTCTGAATCATTCCAAGCTGGTGTTATTTTATGTGACCAAATGTCTTTGTAAGCTACATGAGCACCAGTTATCAATCCCGTTATACTTGGTATTGTTACTGTTTTCCTTGTTGTAGTTATTTCTATATCACCTGAAGATGCAGTTTCACTACTATTAACACTTTCTACAAATGTTATAGTACCATTATCATTTGAAGCAGTACCATTAGTAACATTAACTTTATGCACATTATGTGAATCTGTATAAGTTAATAGATTAGATGAATTCATTCCAACTAAACCAGCACCTGTACCTAAATTATCTTGAGTCAATACAATTTTCCAATCAGTCCATCCGCTTTCATTTCCCTTTTTTGTTCTTGTATATACAGTTCCATTTTTATGATATATAGTTTGTTTTACATAACCAGCTGAACCTAAATAATCAACTTTTAAGAAAAATCCACCATTACTAACAGGGCAATTGTCTAAATATGGCGTTACAGTAGATCCGGCGTAGCCACCACTTACATGATATAATGCAGTTGTAGTATAAGAATTCAAATCTGTATGAATATTTTCATTAGTTTGAATATCTTGCATATTAATTTTTGCATAATCTGATGGTTTCATTATACCACCGTTTGTAAATGTCGTATATGAAATTTTTACATTATAAGAAGCTGTTGCAGAATTGTTATGATATGATGAAATCATATAAGCTCCAGAAACATATGTGCCACTCAATCCAGTAAGTATTGTTGAACTTGGTGCATAATTGCCTGCTGTTTGGAAACTTCCATAAGATATTTTAAGTGTCTTACCATCTGAATCAACACTTATACTAGCTACACCATTGTTTGATCCTTTAGTTCCACTTAAAGCATCAAAAACTGTTCCATATGTAAGTGTTATAGTTTTTCCTGATCCAGTGATATTTGATATGACATTATTGTTTGTGTTTTTAGTTCCACTTAAAGTATCATAAACTTTACCATAAGCGACTGTTATAGTATTGTTTGAACGTGTTATGCCTGTTACAACATTATTGTCACTTTTTGAGCCACTTAATGCATTAACTGCATAATTATATGACGCTGTCACTTTATGTCCAGATACTGTTACTGCAGTAACAAATTTGCCTGAAGCTGCTGAACCAGTACCTGCACTTAATTGTGTTTCTGCAGGCAATTTTATTGAATCAACTGTCATTCCAGTTACATGTCCTTTTGTGTCTCTTGATAAATTTACACCTGTAACAACTTGAGTACTTCCATGTGTTCCGGCTGAACCACCAGAAGCATCTACTTCTATTTTTGAACTATTATCTGTATTTGGAGTATAATGTTCATCTGCATAAAATACACCAGCTCCAAATTCTTTGCCTTGTTCCCAAATAGAATTTCTTCCTTCATCAAATATAAGAGAATATGGATGTGCATTTGATTCATTTAATGATTTACTAGCAGTTCCATTACTATTGTATGAATAAAACAATTGATCAGCCATTAAAAACATATCTATATTAATTTATTAAAAATAAAAAACAATTAGAATAGTTTAGCAATTTATTAAACTAAATTATGCATAATAACTATTTTATAACATAAAATTATTCATAACCATTAATGAGTAAAACATTAAGAATTTTAAATGTTTTTGGCATTACACCTGTTGGAAATGGAGTTTCAGCTGGAATGGATTTCTTTATGCCAAAATTTAAGCCATTTGACAAATATAGCAAGAAAGCTGGTAAGGAAATCATAACTGCTTTTTGTAAGTCATATGGAAAAAATGAAGATGATTTGTATAACATTTGGCAAGATTTGTCATTAGAAGTTTCTGCTTTGTATGGTAAAGAGTTTTTTGATGAGAATGATTTGAACATTTTGCAACTTTATCTTTGTTATGAGTCATATTCTGGCTATAAATTGCCTGAATTTGTTGAAAGCGTCCTTGTATTTGATGACAATAAAGTCCCAGGAATATGGTGCCATACAAATGACTATATTAAAGTCAATTCAGGAATAAAGCTTGCTTTAGAGCATAACACTTGTGGAGTTTTCTTCAATAAGTCAGGAAAGGGCACAAAAGGATGGGACATTAGAGCTTGTGTTGTTGATGAAGACTATTCTGGATATGTACATATTTCTATGACTTATGACAAAAGTGGGCAAAAGGAAGATGGGATTGTCTATTGTGGTGACAAGCTTACTCAACTTTTAGTGTTGCCAGTTGAACATCATGAAGCAAAAGAGATTACTGCAGAAGAATATGATAAGTTGATGAATCAATCAAAACGTGGAGACAATGGTTTTGGTTCATCAGATGTGAAACATTAATAATTCTAACGATATTGAAAATTTTGGCTGCTAACCATGCAGCCTTTTTTGTCTTTAAAAAATAGCTATTGTTTTATTTTTAATAAATAGAATAAGACTAGTTTTATTTTTTATGGGTAATGGAATAAAGACTTTTTCAAAAAATGGCCAGAAGGCTGCTGAAATTATTGAAAGGATAAAGACTCCAACTGACAAAGCAATGAGTGGTGGAGTTTCCGACATTATTGGAGAAGCAGTACAAGACACAAATTTGCAAAACATTGGTGCATTCTTTGCATCTATGGTTACAGGAAATAAAGTGACTAAAACATCATTTGATAGTTTGAAAAGCACTGTTGGTGATCCTAAGAAGAATTTGTTTACAAGCATAAACTATTCAACGAAAGCTTCATTGAATGTACAAAGAGAATTAGTCAAACATACCCATAACATAAGTGAGACAATCTCTAAAGTGTCTCAGCCATTACTTGACTATTTTGGATATCAAAACACTTATGCTGATGATATGCGTAACATTGCTATGTCATTGGCAAGCCTTATAACTCCTCCAAAGGAAGGTGAAGAAGGAGAAGGACCAAAACTATCAATTGGTGTTGCATTAGACACAACAAAAGCACAAAATGTTGACAAGATATTTGAAGCATTAGAAAAGTTCACTGAAGATGATGGAATAAAGAAAGTCCAAGAGTTGATAGACACAACAAACAAATTGGGATATGTAGACTTAAAAGGGTTAGAAGAAAACATATTGAAGCCACTTAATTCATTGACTGAATTGAAATATGATGAAATATCAAACGCATTGTCAACATTATATGATTCAGGCGCAATAGGCAAACTTTCAGAAGTGTTTGATGGATTCAACAATATCAATGCAGACAGACAAAAGATTGAAGATTTGTGTTCAGCAATACAATTTGTTGGCCAAACATTTGGATATATAGATAATGTTTTAGATGAAAACACTATAAAAAGTGCAACTTCTAAAATAAATGGATTTGATGACATATTGATAGAGACTGACAATTTCAATAAGATAAACAACCTAATTCAGGCATTTGACAATATTGAAAGCCCAACAAATGACATTGCTGGCACATTTGGGTTTGTCAACCAACTTTTGAAAGGATTTTCTGAAACTATGGCAAACCTTGGAGAAATAAGCAATGATTCACTTTGGGAAATGCCTGACAAATTAGAATTGATTTCTTTCATTTTTTCTGATGAAGAAATGGGATTGAAAGCTATTGTCAATTCAATAAACAAATTAGAACCATTTGACACAAGTGCATTAGATCAGTCTTTACATGATTTGTTAGAGTCTACAGCTTATCTTGCATTATTGCCAGAAACTATAAATGAGCAAAGTGTTGATGAAATCATAAAGTCATTAGATGGAGTGACAAAGATCTTGGACAAAATTGCTTCAATTGAGTTTGAAGAAGATGACTTTGAAAACTTATTTGCTGCTATGGAGTCATTACAAAAGACTGGAACAAAAATGAAAGAATCAACAGTCAATTTTTCTAACTCTTTAGCAGACATCAATTCAATAATGCCAACGGCTCAAACAAACTTAGATGACATATTGAACTCTTATGAAGTTACAGCAGAAAAGGTAGAAGAAGTTGATGCTCTTACTGAAGAGTCAGTTGGTGCAAAAACAGTTGTGAACATTGAAAGCCTTGGTAAAGCTGTTTTAGAGATTTCAGCAGTAATGTTGATAGGAACTTACCTTTTGTCAAAAAATCCCGACATGTTGAAAACTTCAATAAAGTTTGCATTGGCATTAGCAGCATTTACTGTTATTGTAGTAGCTCCATTAGTTTTCTTAAGTGGATTGACATCTTTGTTCAAAAGTTCAGGCAAAACTATTGACTATTTTTCAACTGCATTAATTAAGCTTTCATTCTGCTTGATGATTGGCACTTTATTCTATTCTTTAGTTGGAATAAAGGCGTCACTTTATTCAAGAATGTTCACTAAAGACTTATTCATATTTGTTTTGAGAGTAAGCTTAGTCATACCTTTGTTTGGATTGTTTGCAAGAAAAGGAACTGCTGATGCTATTGAAGCATTGGCTGGATTAGTAGTCAAATTGTCAGTAACAATGATGATTGGTGCATTGTTTATGATGATAGGAGGAGGAAAACTTGCTAAAGCTGCTATAGATTTTTCTCTTTTGCTTACTTTGTTCTTGGTTTTAATAAGCATTCCAGTAAGAATGATAATAAAAGGTGGTTTGTTTAGCAATGCTGGAAAGGGTGATGCTTTAGAAGCATTAGGCCATTTTGTGATAGCTAGTTCATCAGTAATGATTATTGGTGCACTATTTATGCTATACGAAAATGGAAAACTAGCAAAATATGCCATAGGATTTGGAATAATTTTGACAGCATTCTTGTTCGCTATTTTGTCTCCTGTAAAGTGGTTGTTGAAAGGAGGGTTGTTTGCTAACTTTGGAAAAGGAGAAGCATTAGAAGGCTTCACTAAGTTTGTCACAATGACAGCCCTTGTCCTTATAGTTGGTGGATTGTTCATGCTTCTTAAAGGTGGAAGGATGGGTTTGTATGCTCTTCAATTTGCTGTCATACTTTCAGCATTCATACTTAGTTTAGTTGTTTCAATAAAGCTTCTAACTGAGCATATGACAGTAAAGAAATGGCTAGCCATCAGGACATTCAAAAAGATGATTGAAGAGTTCACTTTATTGTTGATAATTGGTGGAATGCTAATGCTAATTCCTGGAATGACTAAGAATGTGTTGATGTTTGCTGCTATCACTGCAGGATTTGTATTGATTATGGCTTTAGTCATAAAGATGTTAGCAAACACAATGACAACAAGATCTCAAAGAGGAATGATTAGGTTTGCTTGGGCAATACTGATCATAACAGGATCATTGTTGTTAGCAGTGGCTGTGACTAAGAAAGTCACGTGGAAAGATTTGGCAAAGGCAGGAGCTCTTATGTTAGGAGTAGCTGTCATAATTGCAGGATTTGCATTATTGCTTGGAAGCAGATTCATTAGCAGTAGGTTGACAACAGCTACATTTAACTTAATAAAGATGGCTATTGGATTAGGACTTCTTGGAATAACTCTAGCCTTAATGACAAGAATAGTAAAGACAACAGATTGGGCAGACATAGGAAAAGTCGCAGTGCTTTTGTTGATGGTTGTTGGTTTGTTTGCGTTGGCAGCAATACCTTATGTAGCAGCAGTAATAGGAATTGGAAGCACAATGTTCATACTTATGGGATTGGGACTTTTGTTGTTTGCAGCTGGCTTAGTGATAATGAACAAGATAGTGCATAATGAAAAGGCTGATTATGAAGGAGATGCACAACGTCTTGGAGTCATTATGTCAGGAATTGTTGAAGCATTTAGGAGTTTTGTGTCTTTCGAAAATTTAGCAATACTTCTTGGAGCAACAATTGCAGCAGTTTTGTTTGCAACAGCAATATCATTAATTGCAATTCCATTGTTGTTGTTGCATTTGACATTAACGTTGAATATAGAAAAAGATGCACTTAAATTGAAAGTTGCATTAGAAAGATTTATAGGCGCTTTAGATGCAATAACAACAAAAGATGCATTTGCTGCTTTAGGATTGGGTCTTTTAGCAGCTATATTGATATCACTTATATGTGTATTGTTGACAGTTGCATTCATATCTATTAAGATAGCATTATTGCTTAATCCACAAAAGGACATTTTCAAACTTAAAGCAACATTAGAAACATTCTTAGAAGCTATGGTAGTCATAGGAAATTGGGATGCAATAGGCACATTGGCTTTAGCTACTTTGGCTTCTTTATTGATTTCACTTATAGGTGCATTTTTGTTTGTAGGAATATTGTTGATAAGACTTATAACAATTGCTAACCCTAAAAAAGATGTCGATAAGCTTATTGAAACATTAGATTGTTTTATGAAAGCTTTAGACATAATAACAACAAAAGATGCATTTGCCGCTTTAGGATTGGGTGTGGCTGCTGCACTTTTGATTTTGCTCACAGGTGCATTTTTGTTTGCAGGATTTTTGCTTATAAGATTAATTGTCATAGCTAACCCACAAGGAGATATGGACAAACTTATGGGCACATTAGAAGGGTTTATAGCAGCATTAGATGTGATAACAACAAAGGCTGCATTTGCATCATTAGGTTTCGGAGTTGCAGCTTCAGCTTTAATAATGGTTATAGGAATAATGTTAGGTTTAGCCTTTGGAGCATTAAGGTTAGCTTTAGTCGGTGATCCTGTCTCAGATATGGCAAACTTAAAGGGTGCTTTAAATAATTTAGCAGACGCTTTGGGTGTCATTCAAGATAGATTCGGAATAATTGGTGGAAACTCCATTGGAAAAATGTTTGGAATTGGAAAGAACATCGTAAACCTTCCTGAATTGATTGTTAAAGCTGGAATGCTTTCCCTTGTATTGTTAGCAATAGGAATCCCATTAAGGATTATTGTTAAGACTGCTAACTACATAAAAGAGAATAATGTTGATTCAAGTTCAATTGGAACATTCTTAAAGGACTTTACAGGAACAATTACAGAATTGTTCAATGATGACTCTATTGATTGGGGTAAACTTTCTTGGAAGTCAATATTCATTAGTTGGACAATAGGAAATATTGCTCGTGCAATTTCTAAAATGGCAGAAACTGTACAAGACATTGCAAACTTAAAGGTTGCAACAGAATGGAATGACAAAGGAAAACCTATAAGATATAGAGAGTTAAAGACCAAAGATTTCAAAAATATGGTAACAAACGTCAGGTTGATGTTTGATGCAATAGTAAAGCCATTCTTAGATCTTTGTACAGACCCTACATACAAACCAATTATTGATGAGTTTGGTGCAGGCAACACATTCTTTGCAAGGATATTTGGTTCAAACAACACTGTAATGGCAGCTATTGCTTTGTCATTCAAACTTTCTAAAGTCATAGGATCATTAGCAGAAAGTGTTTCTGGAATAGCAAACTTAATGATACCTATTGCTTGGAATGATGAAGGTGTTGCTACAAAGTTTAGGCCAATGAAAGAAGATGACTATAATAATGCAGTATATGGTATCAAAAAGATTTTGAACACAATGTTGGATGCTATTGGTGAGTTTGCTAATGGAAAATATTCACCATTGATTGAAGAGTTTGCTAAACAAGACACTGGTTTCTTGGCAATATTCAAAAGCAAATCAAAGATAGGAGCTGCATTAGAGATATCTTTCAAAATGGCTGAATTGATAGGAAGCATGGCAGATTCTATATCAAAATATGTAGATTTGAAATTCCCTACACATTTTGACAGTACAGGAAAACCTGACAAGTTCATAACAATTGCAGATGCACAATTTGGAATTGTTACTGAAAACATCGGTAAAGTTTTGTCACTTATGATTAGTGCTGTAGCTGAAGCAATGGAATTAGACATAATGAATGGTGTGACAATTGTGTCATTTTGGGATAGTAGAGGAAAAAGATATCAAAAAGGATTTGAAAACATAAAGCAAGGAATGACACTGGTTGGAGAAGCCGCAAAACAACTTAGTGATATCGCAAACATGAGCATTCCTATTTATAAAAATGGTAGAGAAGTAGGAAGACAACCATTTAATGCAGAAGATGCATCAAAAGCAATGGATGTCGTAAACATCATTTTGCCTGCTATACCAAAGTCTATAAAAGATGCTATGGACAATATGCCAGAAGGTGATGTGACAGATATGGTCACAACTAAATTGATGCCATGTGTTGAGCTTATGAAGAATGTCATAGATGTCATTCAACAATATGCAAATATGACATTCCCAATCAAATGGAAAGATGGTAAAGCAATAGAATATAAGCAATTTGATCCGGCTGAGTCAAAAGACAAAATGACAAGTGTTTTCAAAGACGTTTTATGTGGAATGGTGGAAGCTGTAAAAGCTGCCTATGAAGGAGAAAATGGAAATGGTGGATTGAAAAAACTTTTAGAAGATACTGACATTTCAGAAATAATAAACTCATTATCACCTATAAGTGGTTTGTTTGATAGTGTGATAAAGACTATCCAGGCTTACGTAGATTTCAAAGCTCCTGTATATGACAAAGATGGAAAGGTTAAAAGCTACAAAACATTCTTAACAAATGGCAAAGACTTATCTGGGATGTTGAGTGATTTGCAATCAAATTTGACAACAATGTTAAAAGGTTTAGTAAATGCTGCATTAAGCCTAAATACTGTCATAACACCAGAAGATGCAATGAAATTGGATGAAGTGTTTGAATCTGTTTCAGATGTATCAGACAAAATATCAAAAATGGTGAAATGCATAAGTGACATTTATAATTTGAAAATACCAAAGAGTGGAGGATTTGACAAAGAAGGAAAACCAAAAAATGGTTATATAAGTTTGACTGATTTAGTAAAAGACAATGATACAGAACTAAAAAATACATTAACTTTGTTGTTTACATTAGTCCCTAATGCAATTATAGACGCAAATGAAAAATTAAAAAATAAAGAGACCGTTTTTGAGGCAGCCAAAGAGTATATTGCTAGTATGTTAGAAAGTTGTACAGGTGTCATAGGAAATTTGTCAACTATAATGGAAAATATTCAAAACTTCAAAATACCTACAAAATTTGACAAAAATGGAAATGCTATAGCATATATTGCATTAGCAGATGAAGGATTTGATAAAGTGACTGACAAAATTGTGCAATTAATGACTGCTATTCCAGACGCTTTGGTAGATTCATACATTAGATTGCAACAAAAGATTGGCAAAACTGATGAACAAGAAATAGTTGAATATATTTCTGGTGTTGGAAATGTATTGACAAATATGACAGTAAGTTTAATGAGTCAAATTCCTAATGTAATAGATGAATACACAACAATCAAAGAAAAAATCAATTCATTAAAGGCAAATGAAATTAAAGTGAACGTTGGTGGATTCTTGACATCTATTGCAGAAATGTACATCAATATATTGAAAGTGTTCACAACAGAAGATGCAAAAAATGCAGCCAAAAATATGATGGCAACGTTTGCTTATATTGATATGTTTATTAGTGAAAGAGCTGTAAAAAAAATGATTAAGCTTTCAAATGCATTGTTAAGCATTTCAGTTTCAATAAACAAAATAAAATTTGCAATAGTTGACAATTTAGGAAAAAGTTTGACAGCAATAAACAATCTTAAAGTGCCAAGTGTTGTTTTGATTACAACCAAAATCAAAAAATTATTAGACAATATTCAGCTTATGTTTAATAATTTGAATGAAAAACTTGCTAACAAAGAATTTTTAGCAGTATTAGTCAAAAACAAACTAAGAATGAAGATATTTGATACAGTCACAAAACAAATTGATGACATTAGACTAAATGTTTCAAATGTAGTATTGTATATCAATTTCATGGAAAAAAGGTTAAGTGACATACTTGCTGAAGATGCTCAAACAAGATTTGAAATATTGCAAAATTCAATATATGAATTATTGATGAATGCATTCGATATTGTTGCTGAAGTGAATACTATAATTAGTTGGAGATCTGACGTAGAGATATCTGACAAAAATGTTGACACATTAAGTTCTCTTAATGATGTAATGTTTGGTTATGCACAAAACATCAAAACTTCAAAAAAGATACTTGATGATATTGCAGACACATTTAAAGATTTCGATATGTTGTCATTAGTCATGACAGAAATGTCAATAGAACAAACAATAGCTTCTATAGTAAGGATTTCTAAGATGATTGAAAATCCAGAATCAACAATACAAACAAATGAAGAAATTGCTAATAAAGTTACAAGCATATTTGGAAAGAAAAAATCAGATATGAACAAATTGATTAAAGAATTTTCATTGACTGCGCAAAATTTAGATGAAGCTTTCACATATTTGACTATGGCATTCAATAAAGCATCAGCATTAGATGCTGCCTCATTTGACAATATAGAAGAAATATTGAATAAAGTGTCTGGACATGTAAATGCATTAGTAGACACAAAAGTAGACACTTTCAAAAAAGAAGCACAATCATTAGACAAATTCACTAAAGCAGTCAATAAAGTCAATACAGTTAAAGTTGATCGTCTTAGAAAATTGTTTGAAGCTATGGAAAAATGGTCAAGTAGCATTGGAAATTTAGATGAATTCACACATGCATTAGCTGAGGAATTGGCTGAAACATTAGCAAAACTTACTGATGAAATTGTTGATGCTAAGAAAGTCATTAAGAATGCTGACAATCAGAGAAAACAACGTCAGAAGCAGCTTGATGAATCAATCAACAAGATTGACAAACTTATGAAACAGACATTGCACGTTAACGTCTCACAAGAAAATGGTAAGACAATAAGCGGTGCATGGGAAAAACCAGACTAAAAATATAGAATGACAACATGTTTTCATTAAAAAGTAGACAAGACTTATTCAAGGTCACTCTTCCAGAAGAGTTCATACCTTCAGAAATAGACAAAAAATATTCTAAATTATTGAATGAAGCTAATAGTTTCATACATAAGCCTATTGACTTCTTAAATGAGACTATTCAAGGAATGGAGATTTTGGGATTCACTCAAGCAGCAGCTATCCAACAACAACATGGTGTTGGTGATTGGGCATCAAACAAAACCACAATACAAAACAATAGGTTTTTGCATGCTTCTAGTGATGTTGCTTATAGAGCTGAAATGAACCCTTTGAATTTGATAGACAAAACATTACGTTTGACATTTCGTCATACTTTAGGATTTGTCAATTATTTCATGTTGTTAGACTCATTTTGGGTTATGTATAGAAGAGACACACATTATGATCAATTGCCACAATTCATTTCTGTTGACATATTGAATAGCATTGGTGTGAAGATATCTCGCATATTGATTCATCATCCAATAATTGATGGCATTGACATGCTTTCATTAAACTATACACAACCAATTGCACAATCTCAAACATTCAATTGTGAAATAAAGTACTCTAACATAGAATTTGAATTCATAAATAACACATTCAATAATGGTGTTGAATTTTATGATAGTGAGATTCGTAGACCATTGAATGACAATTCTTATTAGTTCTATATTTAATAGTTATATATAAACTTACTTAAAATTTTAAGATGGCAATATTGAATAAGATAGGCTATTCCTATAATGATTTGACTATTGTTCCTGCCAGAATTTCTAACATATCCAGTCGTTCAGAATGCTATCCTTTTTTGAATGATGAACACGATTTGCCATTGTTCACAGCACCAATGTCAAGTGTTGTCAATTTGAAGAACTTAGATATTTGGCGTTACAATAAAATAACTCCAATACTTCCAAGAACTATCAATTTAGAATTAAGATTGTCTGGATTGATTAATGGCTATTGGATTGCAATGTCATTGAATGAATTCAGGACATATTTCATTGATGGTGGTATAGATTTATATAATCCATCTAAAAGAATGATTCAAGTGAACATGAATGGCAATCAAGATGAAATTCCAGTCTATAAAGTATGTATAGACATAGCTAATGGGCATATGGAAAGCCTTTACACTATGGTTAATGATGCTAAGATTATAGCTAAAGACAAAAACTATACACTTGTCATAATGACTGGAAATATCGCAAATCCTGAAACATATTCATGGCTATATGGAAAGGGTGTTGACTATGTACGTCTTTCAATTGGTTCAGGAAATGGTTGTTTGACAAGTTCAAATACAGCTGTGCACTATCCAATCGCTACATTGATTGATGAATGCAATTCAATTCGTACATATGGAGATTATGAGACAATAGACAATTATTATCCTAAAATCATTGCAGATGGTGGCATTCGCAACTATAGTGACATTATCAAAGCATTAGCATTAGGAGCTGATTATGTCATGGTTGGATCATTATTCTCTGGTTTCTTAGAGTCAGCTGCAGACATCTATATTGATGAACATGGTACTGGCAACTATAGGAATGCATTTAGAGAAATACTTGGTTATTTTGAAGAAGGACAATTCATCTATTCTTATGATGATGGAAGTGAAATTGCTAAAAGAAAGATATTGTCTATAAATGAAGGGAAGCTGTACAAAAGGTTCTATGGTATGTCAACTAAAATAGCACAAAAAGAGATTGCTAAAGCAAACAAACTTGAGAACTTCAAAATGAAGACTTCAGAAGGTGTTGAAAAAATGATACCTTGCAAATACACAATAGCTCAATGGACAGACAATTTGATTGACTATATGAGAAGTGCTATGAGTTATGCAGGAGCAAAAACGCTTAAACAGTTCAAATTGAACACTAAACTTATAGTAAATTCAGCAAATGAAATAAATTCAGTTAATAAGTAATATGAAAATGGAAGAAATGTATAATGCTATGAATGTTGCTGACATTGTCATTAACAATGTAAATGCATCATTGGGCATTACAAAATTCATATCTTGGAATGAGATGCATCAAAAATCTGCTAAAGAACTAATAGATAGTGCTTTAGAAGCAATGGGTGATGAAGATGCTATCTCTACAATAGATTGGTGTTTTGACATAAACACATTAAATGCAATAAGTGCAATATTCAAATATGCACAAGAAAACAACATTGGAATAATTATAAGTTATGAATATTCTTTGGTTGTGATTTGTAAGACAAAAGAGCTTGAAAAGGAATTGCTTAAGAAACTTCCGCAGGCAATAAAGGACACATGCCAATACAATATGACTAACTTAGAAGTTTATGATGAATCTTGTGTTATTACTTACTATAATAAACAAAAACAATTGAAATTTGGTTCACGTCCACAATACATATACAAACTAATAACAAATGAATATGAATAAGATTTATCTTTTGGGAGACATTCATGGAAGGACGTTTTGGAAAGAATTGAAAGACAACAAAGAAGATTTGATAATTTTTGTTGGTGACTATGTTGACCCTTATTGTGGTTATGAAGACATCACCAAAAAAGATGCATTAGAGAACTTTAAAGAAATTATTGAGTTTGCTCGTTCAAGAGACAATGTAGTCCTATTGATGGGAAATCATGACGCAACTTACTTTTTGACAAATCTGGTTTGTGAATGTCGTACTGATTATGACAATTATCCGGAAATACAATCATTATTTAGAGACAACGCTGATTTGTTCAAGTTAGCTTATTGTTTTGAACATAATGGTGAGAAGTTCTTAGTTACTCATGCGGGTGTGCATAAAGAATGGATTGAATACTTTAATGCAAATGGAAAAAATGTTGACATTTCTAATCCTAATAAGATTGCAGAATTCCTTAATGCAGAATTTGAAAAGGTCAAAGAAAATGGATACCAAAGGCGTTCTGATTTCGTTGCCGCATTAGCTAGTGTATCATACTATAGAGGTGGATGGGGAAATTTTGGTTCATGCATTTGGGCAGACGTCCATGAATGGTTTGGATTTGGAAGAGAATTAGGTTGCTATCAAATCTTTGGACATACTCAACTTGAAAAGGGACATCCATTGATTGGAAAAGATTTTGCTTGTATTGACTCAAAAGAAGTTTACACATTAGATTACATATTAGAGAAAAGAAATGAAGACAAATCAAATCATTAAAGCCAGCATTCTTGCTGGCATTTTCATCTCCATTGGAGGCTGGGCATATTTAGCAATTGGTGGAATTGTAGGTATGATTGCATTCGCCTTTGGACTATTGGGTGTAGTCCATTTTGGTGCAACACTTTACACTGGTACCGCTGGTTTCTTGTTTGAGTATAAGAAGAAATGGTGGAAGCTGCCGTTAATCCTTTTGTTCAATGTTGTTGGTTGCATTCTTATGGGAATGTTGACAAGGTTCAGTTCATTAGAGTTGTCTAATGCTGCGCATGCAATTGTGATATCAAGGGCAAATGGAGGTTTCATACAATCTATGATGTTAGGTATTGGATGTGGAATAATTATGACAACTGCTGTTGCATTTTGTAATGAAGGAAAGTACCTTCCTTTGTTGTTTGGTGTCCCTGTATTCATTGCTTGTGGATTCCAGCATTCAATTGCAGATGCATTCTATATTGTCACATGCCCAATACCTTTCTTAAAAATACACTGGATTGCGATTTTGACATCATGGCTTGGTGTAGTTTTAGGCAACTTCATTGGTTGTAATGTCCAATACGTATTAGGTTACAAAATGCGTAAACCTATATAATTGAATGAATTTGTTTCTATATTAATATATGATTACACGTAATGATATAGAAAACAATGTCAAATCATGGGTAAATGTTTATATTGGCGAGGCGTTTCAGTTTCGCCAATATCAATTTGAGAAGATATGTGACATTTTAGAGAACATTTTGATAACTAAAGAAAACCATACACATATAGTTGAAGCACCAACAGGCAGTGGTAAGTCATTAATCATCATTATCGCTGCCGGGGTGCTTTCTCGTTATTATGGGATGACGTCATACATATTGTGTAGTGACTTGTTCCTTTTTTCACAATATGAGAACTTCATAAAAGCACATCCAATGATTCCTTTTGGCATGATTAAGGGACAAACAGGAAATTATTGTTGTGCCATAAATGGTGAAGATATGAAGAATGCAGATTGTAGGTTAGCTCAAATTGCATGGTCTGCATTATTTGATCAAACAAAAGCTGAAGAATTAGGATATCCATGTGCTAAAGATTGTGAATATGTCCAAGCAAGAAAGAAAGCTGTAAAGGCTGATGTTGTCCTTATGACATACCAATTGTTCCTTTATTCAATGCTTTTAGCTTCTAAGAATTCAAAATCAACATATTTCAGGAAAAAAGATGTGCTCTTTTGCGATGAGTGCCATAACATTCCAAGCATTATTAGGAGCAAGTTTGCACCAACATATTCATTGAAAGAGATTGACAAACTTATGGACATCTACCATGAGTCTGACTTAAGGTCACATGACTTGTTTGAAAGTGACGGGTATGAAATCCAAAACTTATATAAAGAAGATGAGTTCCATAAGATGTTGTTAGACCTTTTTGACAGTTTTTGTGATGACACTACTTCTAAAAAGGAAGACTATGATAACATTCTCAAATACCAGCAAATATTGAATGACTTAGAGCCAACACTCACCACATTAGAGAATGTCATTGGTGCTGCTAAAAGAGCTGGAACTACAAACCCAAATGACTTGAAGACATTCAAGACTTGCTCACATGTAAGGAACCAAATGTGCTATTGGAATGACTTAATGAGGTGTTTGCAAGGAATAAATGCAGACAATGAAGAAATTGCTCCACACCAATATTTGTTGAAGATTGGTGAAGACAAGAATGGTGAGAAGAAAGTCAATTTTAGTTGCATCAAGGAAGACTATATGGTGTATCGTTACCTTCTTTGTGAAGCTGGTTGGAAAGTGTTGTTGTCCGCTACTGTGGGTGGAAAGTCTGCTTATGAAGAGAACATTGGAGCAAGATTCACTGATGAAAGAACTACTAAGTTTGAGTTCATTCCTTCAACATTCAATTTTGACAAATCCCCAGTATATTTTTTGAACAAATACAAAATGAGCTTTAAAGAAAGAGATGCATCTCTTGAAAACATAAAGCCAATTTTATTCAACATAATCAACCAAAACAAAGGGAAAAGAGGCATAATACAAACAGGAAGCTATGATTTTGCAAAGAAATTGATGTTTTATGCTCCTCCTGAGGTTGCTGGTAGGTTCATATCATACAATGGCTCAAAGGAGAAGCAAATCGCAGTTGAGGAATACAAAATGAGAGAAGATGCTATACTTATTGGACCAACTTTAGTTGAGGGTGTTGACTTGCCAAATGACCTTTGCAGATTCATCATCATATTGAAGGTGCCATATCCAAACTTAAAAGACAGGTATGTCACTGAAAAGATTAAGCTCTTCCCAATGTGGTACAACTCAACTACTTCAAATGCTATCATACAAGGAATTGGTCGTGGAGTAAGGAATGAGAATGACTATTGTGTCACATACATAATGGATGCTTGTTTTTATTCATTATACATAAGCACAAAAGAACAATACTCAAAAGAGCTTCAAAAAAGAATTTTCATCTTCAATTGAATTCTCTCATAAAGTTACTATATATTAATAAGAAAACATTTAGAATATGAAAGCATTGAACACCTACATCAACGAAAGCTCAAAATTTTCAGCCGCTGAAATGATGGAAGACATCAAGAAAGTTAGAGACGCTTACGAACTCAAAGACAAAAAAGCAATCGCTGAAAAGTATGGAATCCAATCAAAGAAGATTGCCGAGATTGAGAAGGGAATTCTCCAAAGGGCCGCTGAAGAAAGAGCTACAAGAACCAAATTTGATACTTTGGACATTAGTTTGTTCAGACTTTATTCAAATTATGTTGACATGTACAACAAACTCTCCGAGTATCTTGAGCTTGAGCCTGAAGGTTTCATAATCTTCATGAAAGACTATTATGAAGAGGATCTTAAGAAAGACAAAATCTTCCAATATTTGAATTGGAGGCCTGCTGACATGAAGTATAGGTTGAATTACAACCAAATGTGCAGAATAAAGTATTACCAGTCTTTAGTTAGGTACATTAATGAGCATGGCTCTTCTACAAAAAACCAACGTGAAGCTAAAGAGAATGCCACTGATCTTATTCTCGGCAAACTCGATGAGCAACTCGCCGAGTTCAAGGAACAACTTCTCAACCAAGTTGAAGAGCAAGCTAAGGACTATTGGCAGAGACTTTCTGATGGCTTAGAAAAATGGCATAAAGAATATCTCAAGGCTCGTAAGGCATTCAATGACTATACTGCAGACCATACTAGAAGGTATTCACTTCCTGAAGTGATGGCAGAATACAACAGGCTTGAGGAAGCTGGCAAACTTGCATCTCAAAAGTACCATAATGCTAAGTTCATTGTTGAGAAGTGGACTAAGGAAGAGTATGGGAAGTATTGCAGAGAGCAAGGTCGTAAAGAATACGAATACAAAAAGCATAAAATGGCAGAAAAGATTGTTGAACGTGACTTTGATTATTCAAACCTTACATTCTCTAACATGAAGAGAGATCCGAAAGGAATTGAGATGTTGATTTCAGATGGTGTCAAGAAAGTATATGCGCGTTCAATCATTGCTGCTCAATTTTCTGAGAAGGTCATCTGCCACTTCAGATTCATATTGACAGACAGGAAATGAGGAAGAAGTATAAGATTTTTGATTTAGACTATCTTCAGAACAATGAGTTCACTGAGGAAGATTTGATTTATTTGTTTGAGACACCAAGTTTGAACTATTCATTGGTTGTTGGTATGTTCAATTTGTATGACAAAGGAAATATGACTGATGAAAAGATTATCAACATAGTGACAACTGATGAGAAATGGATGTACAAACATTTCTGGAACAAAAAACAAAGAGAAGAGTTCATCAAAATACTAAAGAATTGTTACTATAATTTGTATAGGTATAATGAATCTATTTGTACTGCAATGTCAGACATGTGGATTATCCAATTCGGTTTCACTAGTGCACGTCAGAAAAAGAAGAAAATGATGCTGCTTAGCGATTAAATATTTTCGTCGTCTTTTTCTATTTTAATATATTAAATATATTTATGAAATGAGATGATTTATACTATGTTTATTGGTGTTGACCCATCAATAAATAGCACTGGTGTTTCTGTATTGATTTATGAAGGAGATAAATTGATAGAAGAAAAATCATTCATCATCAAACCAGACAAACTTACTAAAAAGGAGATTGCAGCAGAAACTAAGAATGCTGACAAATTTGCTTATGTACTTTATGAGAAGTTGATTCCAAGCAAAGAAGAGAACAACACATTGTCAGAAATTGCAAAGACTAAGAATTTTATGTGCATTTGCGATAATGTGAGAGACATAATCATGCATTATGCAAGAAAATACAATAATGCTATTGACATCTATGGGTGTCAAGAGGGAATCTCTTATGGTTCAGTGACAAGGACAAAGTCTATTTTTGACTTAGCTGGCCTTAACTTTATGTTGAGGACCATGTTTTTGTCTTTAAACATTGGCTGTTATGTTGAGTTGATAATTGGGACACCTGGTGAGATTAAGAAGTTTGCATCTGGAAATGGCAATTGCAACAAAGAGATTATGGTGCAGTTGTTCAAAGCCTGTCATAAAGACTTAGATTTGCCAAAACTTGATGACATTTCAGATGCTTATTGGATGGCAAAGTATGCGAAATATACAGTAAAAATATGAATAGATAAATTATGGAATTATATTTTAAACATCCAGGCCAATTAAATGGCTATTATTCAAAAACAAATAATAATTTGTTTGCTATCTGTCCTTATAATCCTGGACCAACAGTACATGGGATGTGCTGGGAATATGATATTATTCAAAAAATAAACAGAAATGAAGAAGGTTATTTTGATTTTTCAAAAAACCTTATAGATATAGGTTCAGAAGATGGAGGATATGCAATTTATTGTAACTTTAATAAAAATTACTGTTTTGAACCAAATAGGCAAATGTGTTGTTTAATTTGGACAAATATGTATTTACATGATAAAGTACATAATACTGAAGTCTATAACGTTTTTCTTGGAGACAAAGAAGATGAAATAATGTTTAATGGATTTTCTTCTGAAGGATGTGTAAATTATGCTGTTAGAGCAAGACAAACCCCAATGAAAATTAAACAACATTTATTAGATGAATATAATATTCAAAATGTTGGTTTGTTAAAAACTGATACTGAAGGATTTGACTATTTTGTTCTTAAAGGTGGAATAAATACAATTATAAATAGTAACTATCCACCTATTTTGTTTGAAAATTGGCCTATAGGATATAGAGAAGGTAGTAATATAGTATGGACAAAAGAAGATTATAATAAAATTGTTAATTTTTTAAATGAACTAGGATATACTATATTTCATAACTGGGCTGGTGATAATATGACACATCTTGCAGTAAAATTTAATAAATAACATTATGTATATAGTATCAATGACAACAATACCAAGTCGTAAGAAGAGACTTGAAGACAATATAAAGTCAATTCTAAACCAATCATGGCAAGGATTTTACAAATATTGTATAAACATAGATGACAATCTTTCAGAAGAAGACTATGACTTTTATAATAGTCTTAAAGAAATTGACAATCGAATTGAAATAAATGTTTGTGAACATAAATGGAGAAGTTGCAATAAGCTTTTGCCGACTATAACTAAATATTCAGAAGATGTAGTCATAACAGTGGATGATGACTTGGAATATCCTGCTGATTGTTTTAAGACAATGATTGAAGAATATGAAAAAAACAGTGATTGTATAATTGCGCAAGAAATCAATCCAATAATTGTTAGAGATGGAAAATTTGTTAAATATATTAATGGAATTGATGTAAAGTTAAAACAAAGAGAATTTGGCAAATATTTAAGTAACTGTTGTTTATTTCCACCACACGCATTTGACAATACTGATGTGTTTGATTATGATAAAATGATGCAATGCACAAACGGTGTACATGATGAACTTTGGTTCTGGATCAATTCAACTATAAATGGAGTACATGTCATTGGATTGAATTATGTTGAAACATTGTTAGACTACACTTTAGAAGACACACATTCTGATGGATATAAATTAAGCAATATTAATGCTAACAAAAACAACATTGAAACATATTGTAAGAACATATTGGATATGTATGGTGAAAAAATCAATAAAGTTGTTGGAAATGAAAAAATAAAGTTTTATATCAATTCAGACAATATGTGGTTATTGATGTATTATTGGGTATTGTTTAAGGCATACTATTATAACAATTGCATATTGAATTTGCAAGGATTGACAAATTCATACAAAAAACTATTAAAAGAATTTATGCAAAATCATTAATATAAAATATGAGTTTGTTTATATTATCATTTAAGCCATTTGACTATGAAATACCAAATAAGTTCATAACATTAGAATGTGGAGCTTCATTAAAAAACACACATTTTTCTAATGTTCTTGATAATGTTGGAGACAACATATCTAATTTGAACAAATATTATTGTGAAGCAACTGGCACATACTGGATTTGGAAGAATGTCAATGCTCCTATAAAAGGGCAAATGCAATATAGAAGGTTTTTGAACATTGAGCCAAATAATGTTGAAGTTATACTTAACTTTTATGACATTATAATGGCAGATCCATTCAATTTCGGATATTTGTCATTAGAACAACAATATGCATCTAAACATGACATAAATGATTTATTGAAATGCAAAGAGATAATTGACAGACTTTATCCTGAGTATTCAGACTCATACAATAAGTTCATTAAAAATGGAAATTTGTTATTTTATAGTAGTGGATATATATCATCATCAAAAATATTTGATGACATGTGCAAATTCTGTTTTGACATATTGTTTGAGTTCACTAAAGAAACAAATTATGATAATGAATCTATATTGATAAGTCATGCTAAAGATGTATGTAAAATTCACAATAAAGAGCTTACTGAAGAGAACATAATACAACAAATGAGGATTGGTGGATATCTTATGGAAAGGCTTGTGACATTATACATATTCCATAACAAACTTAAAATATGCAAAACTGGAAACTATATACTTAAAGAAAAAAACATGGAGATGTAATATATGAAGAAAATATTGATTATGGCAATGAGTTGCCAACATGAATTTTTCATTGACCAAGAAAAATACGTAAAAGAGACATGGGCAAAAGATGTCATTAATGGAAAGTATGAAAACGTTTCATTTATGATATATAGAGGTGGATATGACAAAAACTCATATTCTAAAAAAGAGAACTTATTGAAGCTTAATGTTGAAGATGATTTAAGCAACACTTTCAAAAAGACTTATTTTGCATTCTCAATGGCAGAAAAGATTTTTGGAGAATATGACTACATTTTCAGGACTAACACCTCAACTTTCGTCAATGTTGAATTGTTGAATGCTTTCATACAACAAATTGAAAATGATGAACTCGTGTATTCTGGAGACATTTATTCATTGACAGAATTGAATGCACCTTATCCAATGTGTCTAAGTGTACGAGGGAACGCTCTTATCCTGTCTAAAAGGAATGTTGAATTGATATTGAAAGATGGTTTGCCATTCTTATATGTAAAAAACAATGATGATGTCATTATTTCAAATATCATCAACTCATACAACATAAAACAAGGGCATGACTATAAAGATTATTTAAGATCATTTTATCATGGCTGGTATAAATGCATTAATGCACAAGATTTTGACAATGGACATAAGCTTTCTACATATGGAAATGGATGTCAAGACTACAATTATTGGAAGCATTTCATCACAATACAAATAAGAAATTATGGTGACTTGACAAATTTCAAATTTAGAGAAAATGAAAGTGAAAAATTCTATGAATTGCAAAAGATATTTGAAGGCAAACATAATGAAGACATTGATGTATCTATCAAAATGAATAATGATAGGGGAACTAATTATGAAATCTTCATTGGCTCAATTTTGGGTTATGTAGGTTATGACAAATGGAAAGCAATACCGAAAATAGAATTGTATAATTATGAATTGAACAACAAAGCTTCAGATGACATACCTGGACAAAACCAAAGAGACAAAAAATTCATATACGTTGACTACTATTACAATAAAGACAACAATCAACTTATATAAGAAAAGCCACTCAATGAGTGGCTTTTTTATTGTCAAATATTTTGATTAATTCTTTGATTAGTCCTTGTTTTCAAGAATTGCTAATTCCTTTGCAGCTTTGTTCAATAATGTGATCTTTACTGGATCATTCTTGTATTGTTCGGCCAACATTGCGATTTTCTTCTTTCTTTCTTGGAATTTTGCGTTCTTCTGAGCTTCAAGTTCTTCTTTAATCATATTGTATTTGTCAGGGTCTTGTTTCTTGCACTCTTCATCAATTCTTGATTCATAAAGAGGTCTTAAATCAATACCTGAAATCTTTGTGACGTTTTGTAATGCTTCTACAACATAGTCATAGTTCTTTGTTGATGTTCCAGCGTTGATAGAACGGAATACTGTCAAATTGACATTGTCCTTACCTTCAACAATTGCACAAACTGTACCAGTTGATGTCTCAAGGACCTTAGCACAATCTAACACAACGATTGAACCCATTGCTTCAAACACCTTAGCAATGATGTTAGTAGCATTCATCCAGTTCATCTTCTCATGCATTGGCATGACCTTTGAAGTGTTGTTTGCGTATACTAAGAATTCAGCTGGGGTTGTGAACTCTTCATTGATGCCACCCTTCACCATAGTAAGCTTGCCTTCATCAAGTACAAATGTAGCAGTGTCACCATGAGTTCCTTTGTATTCAGTTGTAAGATGTTCATCAACGATTGAGAAGTTCTTCAACAAACTATTGATTTCGTTGAATTTGACATCATCACACATAGCTTCTTCAACTTTGCTTTCAGTAATCTTAAAGGTTTTGCCTAACACATTGACATATTTGTCTTTGCCTTCTACGATATGTACATAGCAGAATGGGCTAGTGACTTTGTATTCAGGAGCATTAACTTCATTTATGTTAGATTTGTAAACTTCCTTGCAAATTGCTCTAAATTCTGGAATGTATTGAATTCCCTTAAGAGAACCAGCCTTAATGTAGCTAATGACTTCAGCTTCATCCATTTCAAGAAGTTTCTCAACCTGTTGTACTCCAATCTTAGCGATATAACCGTAAGATGAATTGTTGTTGTTTAATGCTTCACATGCGCTTGCCAACTTCCATGAAATCTTGTTCTCATTCAATACACTTAATACAGATTCTAAAATACTTACCAAACCTGTATCAAAGCTGAATTTTTGAGCTTCATTAATGAATCCATTGACAACACCAAATGTTACAGGGTTTGAGTACAAATATCCTCTGTAAGTGTTCAACATTTCTTTACCTGCTTCTGTAACTGCCTCAGTCTTATTGATCTTTTCAGCAAATTCCAGGTTCTTCAGTAATTTAATATTCATAATAAATTTGGTATATTTTTATAATTTTATGAACTTCAATTATGAAATTCATTATAAGATTATATATAATAATAAAAATGTTTTCTACTTGATAAAAAATGACAAATTTTTACTTAACGCAAATATGAAGTAGGTTTGTGGTTTAATGACAGTTTGTTGCAATTTTTGAATATATTGTAATGGTTGTCACACTTTTCAAGGTTCCACATTGATATGTCTTGGTTGAATTCTATGCATCCATCAAACATCTGTTCAGCCTTTTTTATGTTGCTAGTGTCCCATCTGTCCAATGGTTGGTTGAATGATGAGCATAACCTGAACATTCCACTGACATCTTTAGCATTTCACATGTTCCAATCATTAATGTTGCAATTGAACCTAGAGCATTTCTCAAACATTCCAACAAATTCTTCACCATTATGCACATCCCAATCAGAAATGTCTCCATTGAATTCGGTGCAATTATAGAACACACTATTGAACGTTTTGCATTTGCTTACATTCCATTTGCTAATGTCTCCATTGAAAGAGCTATGAGGAATGAATAAGTCATCTAAGTCTGTAATTTCACTTACATCAATATGGTTTAAGTCTGCATTGTCACCCAATCTTCTGATTTCTTCACTAACAATTTTTCTAAGTGATTGGTTGTCAGGAGCTTTTATTTTTGAAGGCTTCACTTTAGTGCTTAAATATTCTGTCAATAGTTTCATAAGCCAATGCTAAGTTTAATTTGTCTTATTACATCTTCATTGAATTTCGGCCAAATGTTTTGTTTTTCTCTCATTGGACAGTCAGCAAACATAAAAGCAGCAAATTCTATATTTTCAACATTCCATTTAGACAAATCTTGAGAGAATTTTAAAGCACCAGAGAACATACTATCCATATTTTTAGCACTTTCTGTGTTCCATTTGAATATTGGCATATTGAATGCTGAAGCTTTCCAGAACATTCCTTGGAAATTTTTAACATTAGAAACGTCCCAATTATATAAGTGATTATTGAAAATTGTGCATTTGCCAAACATATAATTCATATCTTCTACATTGCTAACACACCATTTAGATAAGTCTTGATTAAAGTTTTTACAATCATAAAACATACACCTCATATTTTTTACACTACTCATATCCCATTTAGATATGTCACAATTGAATTTAAAAGATGAACAAAACATCCATCCCATATTTGTCACTTTGCTAACATTCCATTGCGATATGTCTGGATTTAAGTCTTTGTATTTTTGTCCCAAATCAAATTGATCACAACTAAACAAATTTTTCATATCAGTGACTTCACTTGTATCTATGTGGTTCAAGTCAGCATCATGACCAAGACGATCCAGTTCATCTTTTACTATCTGATGTATAGTCTTATCTGTAGCATGAATGCTTAGTTTTGCTTTAGTGCTAAGATATTCAACTAATTGCTTCATTTTGCTCTATTATGCTTGTTGTATTCTGATGAATGGAACTCATCTTCAAATGTATGCTTAGCTGCTGGGTTGATCATGTATGCTAATTTGCTCATAATGTCTCTATTAAGCAATACAGGAGTTGATTTGTCTCTATTGTCAACCAATGCAAATTCTACATCAAGAAGTTTACGTGTACCAATTTGGATGCAAGGAATCTTTACAGTTATTCTCTCTTCACGAGTTTGTCCAACCATAGGTGTTGATGTGCCAACTCTTTCAAATTCATATTTTTTGCCTTTGATTGTTGCAGTAATCTTTTCATCACCCATTTCAATTCTTTCACATCCTATTGTTGATGCCTTAGAACCATTACCGGTGTCAAGTTTCACTTCAAGTTCAAAAAAGTCATCAAATTTCTTTTTGTCAGTGAAGAACTTCATATTTTCAACATAACCAATTGACTTAGGTGTCAACACTAACTCATTAATATCATTGATTGCATCTAACAATACTGTGCAGAAATTCTTGCCAATTACTTCACTGATACCATCTGTACCAGGAGATGCATTGTATTCAAGAACTACATTGTCTCCAATTTCTGGGTTAGAACCCTTCTTAAGTGGCATGATGTCAACAGCACACCAAGGCATGCCTGAAATCTTAGCAACTTTCAATGCAATCTCTTTCTGTTCTTTAGTTATTTCAACTGGTTCAGCTTCTGCACCTAATGACACATTGCTTCTAAAGTCTCCGCCAATTTTCTTACGTTTCATTTGAGCAAGTACAATTTGCTTAGTTCTTGTAGTAAGTACATGGACACGAAGATCACCACCATCAGCTTCTTCTTTCTTCTGCAATAAAAGTTCTCTTTCAGGATCAATAGCAAATGCCATTTGAAGCATTGACAAAATTGACTTACCAGTTTGCATTGTGACACCAGTTCCACCATGACCATCAAGGATCTTTACTACATATTCTTTATCCTTGTCCTTTTCTTCATCTTCTCCAACATCAGGATAGATTAGCTTCAATTTCTCTTTTAATGACTCTTCACCATTATCTATGTCACGTTTGCATAACAAACAGAATTTGGGTTGTGGTATTTCATAACGTTGCATCAATACAGATGATGCATATTTGTTGCTTGCTCTCTTAGCTGCTTGAATTGGGTTAAGCACATAAAGTCCCCAATCTTGAAGTTCCTTGATGCATTCCATGCATTCTTCAGAATCTTGAGCACCCAAACGAGCAATGACTATAGTGTCAATGTTTGATTGTTCTGTAATCTTATATTCGTTCTTTGAGTCTTTTATAGTGATTTCATGATCTGTTGCAGTATAGTCAACCTCTTCTGAAACAAATACTATAAGGTTGATTTTTGTGTCTTCAATAGCTTCTTTTAAGTTCTTAAGAGTCTTATTCTTTTCAGGATCACGTTCATTTGTGAAGAATATGATGTTGCTAAAGAAGTATCTGTCTTTATGTTCACCCAATTCTTCATCTTCTTCTGATTTGTTGCTTGTGTTTCCTATTTGTTCTGAAGCTTGATCTACAGCTTGTTGGTTATCAGCATCATTGGTCTCTTTGCCAGTGTTCTCTTCTTTCTGTTCATCTTCAAGTATTTGGTTATCAATTACTTGTGTATCTTTTTCAACTATGTTTTCTACTGTAGGCTTTATCATATCTTCACCATATTGTAGTTTTAGACTGCCAATAGTTTCTATATTAGAATAATCAAAGTTTTTCTTTTTCATATATAGATTAATTCAATTTAATAAAAATAAACTAAAAAAGAAATACTATATTAATAAAAATTATTAGACTTAATTGTGAAAATAATTATAATTGAAGGTCCAGACAATACAGGAAAGAATACTTTAATAAATAGCATAATAGAAAACAATAATATTGTAAAACTTATACATTGTGGAACTCCAAAATCAAAAGACAATCCTTACCAAGAGCAAAAGGATTTGTTCAAAAAACTTTCCAACATAGCTATATCAGAATATAGAGCAAATGAGACTGATGTGATTGTGTTCAATAGGTTTTATCAAGGTGAATATGTTTATGGACAAATGTATCGTAATGGAAGTCCAATTGAAATAAAACAGTTCATTCGTAATTTAGAATCTGTATTGGTTGCTAACATATTTGAAGAAGACTTATATTATGTCCAATTGCTTTCATCATCACCTAAACTTTTGATAAAGAATGATGATGGCAAATCATTATCTGAAGCTGATGAAAACAAGATATGGAAAGAGATAAGGCTTTTTGAAAATGTTTTTGATGAATCAAAGATATGGAAGAAGAAAAGAATCTATATTAATAATGGTGATTGTTTTCGTGATAGACAAGACATTTTAAATGAATTTAATAATTTTATAAATAGTTAAGATATGGAATTGAATTATTTAAGAACTGATGACATTTTAAAGATTTTTAAGGATAAGTATAAACGTGGTGAGTTCAGAACAATTGGAAATGCCGTACAACAATCAAAGACAATTGAAATCCAAAATGCAAACTTTATTGCTGACAAAGACTGGATTGTAAGAGAGCCGAACTATGAATATTTCAATAGAGAATTAGAATGGTATCTTTCACAATCGCTTAATGTGAATGACATTCCGGGTGGAGCTCCAATGATGTGGAAAGCTTGTGCAGATAAAGATGGTTTTGTCAATTCAAATTATGGTTGGGTCATTTTCAGTGAAGATAATGGAAGCCAATATGAAAGTTGCAAAAAGAAGCTTATTGATGATCCTCATACACGTGAAGCTATCATGATTTACAATAGGCCAAGTATGCAGACTGAATATAACAAAAATGGTATGCATGACTTTATGTGCACACAGAATGTTCAATATTTCATAAATGAAAATAAAGCTCACAAGACATTCTTAGACTGTATTGTAAACATTAGAAGCAATGATGCGGTGTTTGGGTACGATAATGACTTTTTATGGTTCAATTATGTTTTGCAAAAATTAGCTAATGACCTTGACATAATACCAGGCATTATTTATTGGAATGCAGGTTCACTTCATGTTTATGAGAGACATTTCAAATTCTTAGAAGATGCTTAAGACTGAAGACATCAAAGAAGGTTTGCTTATTGAGTTAGATAAGCAAAACATAAAAGATTGTGGTTATGATTGTTTCAATGGCAGACAGTATGTTGAATTGAGGAATATTGTCTTTGAAGTTGACAAACCACAAATATTTGAGACTATACCTCCATTGGAAAGAATGACTGATGAATGGTATGCAGAAAATTATGATCCTATTTTGCAAAGAAATGGCCAATTAGACAAAGCAATAAATTGTTTGGTCAACAACAAAATGTCAAGGCATGGAGTCATATTCATGGGTAGTCCAGAAGAACATGACAATAAAGACTTTATATGCACAATGTATATGCATATCTCAATTGTTGATGATTGCTTAGAATACGTTGTGCATATGCGTTCTAATGATGCTATTGAATTTGACACTGATGTGCAATGGCATTTAAGACTTTATGATATTATATATAGGAAATTATATAGTGAAGGTTTGCGAATAGGTCGTAAGAACATAATATGGATAGCTGACACTATACATTTATATGAACAATTTTGGAGTGATGCAAGGCATGAAAAACTGAAATAAGATTACTATATTAATTTAGAAATATATTTACATTATTATGAAGATTGTACAATTAATGGCCCGTATTGAAGGCTCAGGAGTTACTCGTTATGTTATTGAACTTAACAAAGGATTCAAATTAGCAGGTTATGACGTAGAAATTGCTTATGTTAAAGCACATGAAAAGGCAGAAATGAAGAATGGTACACAAGACATTCCAGAAGCGGTTGAGTATGACTATTCTGAAGAGTCAGTCAAACATTTCAATGAAGCAGACATTGTGATTGTCAACTCAATCATGGAAAAGAAAGCAGATCCCAAATATCATGATTTGTGGATGGACTTAGTAATGAACAAAATCACCACTCGTAAGTGCATTGTTTGTAATGACCACAATGTTTTGGGTTTTGCTGCTTATTATGGACCACTTTTGCATAATCCAGAATTCTGGTTGGCATTTGACAAAATCATCACTTTTGCTCCTCATGCAAAGGTAGCTGAAAAGATTTGCTTAGCTTGTGGTTCTGAAGAAGAGTTCAACAAGCGTTTTGTGCACCTTTTGCTTCCTCATGTCTATAATGACAAAGTGAAAGAGAATTGGGTGCCATTTGAAGAGAAGCTTAGACGTATCACATATCTTGGCAGGCATTCAGGATTCAAGGATCCAACTCGTTTGCTTAGGGGTAGAGATGGTTTCTATGCTCATGATTATGAACTTGAAATGCGTGGCATCAAACGTACTATCAATGTCTCAACAATTCCTGATTTGCTTTACTCATTTGATGAGAATGGTGACAGGCATCCATCAACTGCATGTATTATGGCATCAGACAAGAAATGGAGACAGGCTAATGGCATTGCATTAGATGATCCAATGTTGGAGACTCCAAAACGTGAAAAGGGTTGGTGCTATGTGTTTGATGCATATAAGAGAGATGAAGGTTTGAAGATTGTTGCTAAGTCAGCATTTGGATGTGACTTCTTCCACCTTAAAGACGAGCTTTGCTACGGTGATGACTTTGAATACTCAATCTTTGAAATGATTGAAATGGGTTCAATCCCACTGCTTGACTGGGATGCTGGCCACGCATGCAGAATGTATGATGAGAATATGCAACCTGGCAAAAGTGCATACGAATTGGGATTGGGCATCTTCTTGAAAGAAGACTTGTCAAACCTTGATGAATGCTTGAAGCAAATGGATGAGCTTATGAATGACAAGGCTAAATATGATGAGCTTCGCAACAGAATATTTGATGCATTCAAAATCAATTGTGATGCAAAGAAGATTGCAGAAAAGTTAATTAAAGAATGTTTTGAAGACTAACATGGAATATTTGGACAATTTGACTAAGGGCAGCGGTCAAGGTAAGATCGCTGCCATTATTGGCATTACGTCGCCAATTTCTTTCACAAAGCTTGGCATTAAGAATGTTGGCATGCAAGTGTACAAAGACTATCTTGAAAAGTATGTAGGATATGACAAAGTGTACATTGTAAGTTCATCAATCAAAGAAAAGAAAGTCAATGAAGAGTATTTTGACAAAAGCACTATTGTTTTTGGAATTGACAGAAAGAACCTTTTCAATGACTTTAAGATTGATGACATCTTCTGCAAGCAACATGTGTTAGTGTTCTTTGGTGGTGTGTTGGGAGACTTCTATTTCTCAATATGCAACAGATTGGTTGAGTGGTATAAAGAACATGGTGATGGACATTACTACACAATCCAAGATGATCCAGACTTTATGACTATCAATCCTGCTTTAATGGTTGAGAAACGTCTCTATATGTCTGAGACACAAAAACCAAAACCTTATGTGTATGACAGAGAGACTGTTGACGCTAAGTTGTACTTAGAATATATGAAGACTGGATTGCTTCACAAATGTTTTGACAACACTATAGTTGCACATTGTGGAAATGACTATCCTTTGTTCTATAATGAACGTCTTAAACTTAAATTTGGTTCACCTAATGTTGTGACAGAACCAAAATATTGGTGCAAATTCAATGTGTACTGTTGGCAAGGTGTCAACTGCAACCTTGATGAAAAGTTCAAAGAATACCCACTTAAGAGAAAATACCAAAGTGAATATCATGGCTATGTGAAGCATGATGATTTCCGTGTAAAGCATACATTGGCGTTCTATAATGCATTGGAAGGCCCTATTAAAGTCATTGAGGCTAAAGGGCATTTCTCAGATGAGTTCAAGAATTGCGACAAATTCAAAGAGATAGAATACAACAAACTGTTTGAAGAGATTTGCAAAGACTCATACACATCATTCATTATAGCTAACCCATCAACATTCAATGACTTCATTAGCCCTCGCTACTTTGATTTGATGCTTGCTGACATCATTCCATTTGTCTATTATGAATATGACATCAACAAAGCATACACAAAGGATGAGTTCTTGAAAGAGTTCATGTATGTTGAGACACCAGAGCAATTCAAAGAAAGAGTTGAAAGATTGATTAATGAAGACAAATTATTCTGCAAAGTCAAGTACCATCAAAGAAAGTCAATCTATGACATGTTCAATGACTATATGCTTGATGAGTCAAAAGAGAAGTTTGAAAAATATTTAGAGGAGAACAAGAAATATGAATAACATAAAATGGGCAGCAATACAACCACTTCTTGGTGGTGCATACCTTGGAGCTGAAGAGGCAATTGGACATCCAGCAGAATGGATTATGTCATTTCATGGATTGACTGACTTAAACTATTCTAAGAAGACTGATGAGCTTGCTGGTGTAGGTATTGAGTACAATTTGCTCAAGTATTTAGAAGACCATGGAAGGTCTGTTCCTTATTACACAATACAGAATGGCCAATTTGACATTAAGATTGATGACATGAACCCAATGATAACTTTAGGAGACCAAGTTGCCATTCCAGATTATGAGGACATTGATTTGGTTATTGGAGTTCCTGTATGCTCTGGTTTGTCAATGGTCACAAAGGCAAGCCAAGAGACCAAAGACATCAAAAATGGAAACATGCAATGGATGGCAAATTATGTCTTGTCTGTCATTAAGCCAAAAATCTACATTTTTGAGAATGCTCCTACTTTGATGGGCAAACGCGGAGATGACTTACGTGAATGGTTCAACAATCTTGCACTTGGACAAGGATATTCAGTCATATATTATAAGACTGACACATGTTTGCATAACAATTGCCAGAAACGCCCAAGAACATTTGTGTTGTTCATCAAGCATAATTGTGAATGTGAAATGCAAAATCCACCTTCATTAGGATTCCAAGACAAAAATGTGTCATTGGTTGACTTTTTGAAGAGGATTCCAGAAGGTTGTGACCAGCAGATTCCTGTAAAGACTGGCATACATAACAAATATGTATTGAACTATATCAACAACAAATATGGTGATGAATGGAAGAAGTTCATTACTGGCCCTATCATGGAATGGATCATCAAAAATGGCACAATGGATGATCTTATCCAATATGTGAAGGACAATGTCATTGATGGTGATGAAGAAGGGCAAAAGAAGACTTTGAAATATGTTGAGCATATCAAGTTCAAAAAGTCACAAGGCCTTAACTATTATGGTGATGACATCCAATATGTGACTACACATGTCCCAGGAATACAATTTAGGTCAATGCCAAACATGTTGAATCCTTTGACAGATCAAGTCTACACCATTAGAGAATATTTGTCATTTATGGGTATGCCTTATGACTTCAAGCTTTGGGGTGATGAGTCAAATATGCCAAAGATTGGGCAAAACGTTCCTGTTGGTACTGCTAAGTTTATTGTTGAACAAGCAATGAACATTATCATAAATTGGAACACACCAAGAGCAAATGACCACAATGTGAAATACCAAAACAACATATTGAAGACTACTGAAAAACTATAAAACATTTTGAATTGTTTCAAAATTATGTCTATATAGATTTGAAACAATCAAAATTTGACAAAATGAGAAATTTCGACAAACAGTATCTTAGGATTGCAAAAATTTGGGCAGAAAACTCATATGCAATCAGAACTAAGGTGGGCGCAATCATTGTTAAAGACAATATGATCATCTCTGATGGGTTTAATGGAACACCATCCGCATTTGACAATTGTTGTGAAACTATTGAATGCCTAAGTGCTTGGAGACATGGTTGTGTGAAGACCGCAAGACCTGTTGAAGAAAGCATAAGTTTTGACAGATGTGTCGGATGCGACCATTGCAAACTTACAACTAAACCTGAGGTGCTGCATGCTGAAGCAAACGCAATAACAAAACTTGCTAAGTCTGCACAATCATCTGAAGGTGCTACATTGTATGTCACTTTGTCACCTTGCATTGATTGTGCAAAACTTATCATCCAATCAGGAATCAAGAGGGTTGTGTATGGTGAAATTTATAGAAGTACAGCAGGATTGGAACTTCTTGAAAAGGCTGGAATTGAAACAGAACAAATACAACTAGATTAAAATATGAGATTTTATTGTAAAGACAACAGTTATAAAACTTGGAAAGACGTAAAAGTTGGTGATGAAATTTGCTATTATGACAAAGGCAAAATACATAAGCAAAAGGTCCATTCAGTAGAACTTAAGTCAGAAACAAACACATATCAATATGGATCTATTATTACAACAAGTACATATGAATGGATTGAGATAAATGCAGGCAAAGGCTCAAAAATTAAAATTTATGAATATTATGTTGATTTGCCATTCTATGAAGACAATTATTTCACAAGATTTACGTCTGAAGAAGCATGCATTGAGTGCTTAAAGCAACATTTGCAACAGCTTCAGAGAAAATCAGATAGGGCAAAAGCTAAATATGAAAAGTTTTTGAACATTACAAATAAGTATAACAAAGTTATTAATGATTATGAGACAATGTTAGCAAATTGTTGAATTAATTTAATGATGATTTCTATTTTTATAAATTATAACTACAATAACAATTAACCATAAAAAAATTTAAATTACAATGAAGAGAATTTTTACATTTTTGTTTGCATTCATTTTTGGAATGTCAATGTTGAATGCTCAAACTGTTAAGAATTAAGGTGTGTTTTCACACATGTACATTGGTATTAATGCTGGTGCTAACCAAACTACTGTAAGTGATTATAGTAATTGGAACAATGGTTTCACCAATGGCTTGAAGACCTTGACTTACAACGCCGGACTTGAACTTGGAAAGGATGTCACTCCTATCACTGGTTTTTCATTGCAAGGAAGTGTTGCTCCTATTTATCATAATGAGCTTAACATGAATCCTGAATGGACTATCAATCGTTCAGATGTATTTGGTAATGTGAAGTTCAATATGATGAACTTGTTTGGTGGGTATAAGGGTTATCCTCGTCGTGTTGAATTGAAGACTGTCACTGGTATTGGTTGGAACCATTACTATGGTAATGCCACAAATCCTAATGATTTTGCTTTACAGGCTGGTTTAGAGTTCGATTTCAATTTGGGAAAGAACCGTAATTGGTTCATTACTTTTACTCCTATGGTCCAAGCTAACCAAATTCTTAAGGGAAATGAAGTTCAATTTGCTTTCAAAAATTCTGATTTGAAGGCTAACATTGGTATTGCTTATCGTTTGGGTCATGGTGACCAAAATCATAGCTTTGCAATTTGTGACAAGGTCTATACTGAAGAGCAGTATGCTGAACTTTACAACATGTATGATGAATGCATGAACCGTCCAGTACAAGTAGATACCGTTGTTATTGAAAATACTGTCACTGAGGTTCAGGTAAAGAACAATGAACTTTCAAATGCAATTATTGTGTTTGCTAAGAATAGTTCTGAAATGACTGAAGCTGAAATCCATCGTTTGGATATCATCATGTCAGGTCTTGACAAGAATGGTGAATACTTAATCATTGGTTCTGCAGACAGTGCTACTGGTAATGATGAGATCAATACTCGTCTTGCTACTGAAAGAGCAAATGTTGTCAAGGAGATTATGAACAAGAATGGCTTCAATAATGTCAATACCGAAATTAAGATTGATGCACTTACTGATCAAGAAATCACTCGTTGTGCTATCATCCGCATCAAGTAATTGGCATAATACCGAAATGAAAATAGTGGGAATCAGAAATGGTTCCCATTATTTTTTTAAAAGTTTTTTACTATATTAATCAAACAAAATTTTGATATTTATGACTATACAAGAATTAGCAGAAGCATTAGTTGAACAAGCAGGTTTAGAAAAAGACAAAATTCAAAGGGCCATTAAAGAACTTGAAAAAGAAGCTTTTAAGATATTGAAAGACGCTAAAGATCCTTTTAATGTTGAAGGAATACAAAAATATTTAGACAGGATTTTTGAGATATGCCCAGATTGCAATTTTGTCCCATTAGCTTATGACTATAATGAAGGGACAACTGTAATCACAGACAAAGACTTTGATGAGTTAGAAGCAATATCAACAAACATAAAACAATATACAATCCCTTATGAGAATGATGACATGAGGTATGGAGATGTCAAGGATTTGTGGGAATGCTGGCAAAAATCTGCAAAATATTGCAACATACAAAAGGGAGAAGATGCAGGTCAAGCTGACTATACAGAAAACATCTATTATGGTGTTTGGGGATATTCTAAAACCAATAAGAAAGTTGAATATCTTGGTGATGTAAACTGCTAATTATTTTTATAATAAATGAACAAATATTGAATATGGAAAACAAACAAAAACCTACACATACAACAAAACAAACAAAACCAAAGAAGGTAAGCTTCTTTAAGAAGTATTGGCATATCATTGCCATTGGAATATTGTTTTTGTTTGGTATGATGCAATGCTCAAAGAGTTGTTCAAGAAAAGGAAACATTTCAAGACAAAACATTGAGATCCAAAAACGTGATAGCATTATAGACAACTTAGAGTTTAGAGTTGACACATTGACAAACAGTCTTAACTATTATGTAGCTTTATACAATTCTGAAAGGTCTCATAACTCTAATTTTGCATCTATTGCTACAGGAAACCAAAATGAGCTTTACAATCAAATGAATGCATTGAATTCTCAAATACTTTCATTGCAAAATGAGAAGATTGGTTTAGACAGGACTATAAAGAATTTGGTAAAAGAGAATGCAGCATTGAAAGACTCACTTACTTTTTACAAAAATGAATTGAATAAAAATATCGAAAAACAATAAATGTTCATATTAGTTACAGGGGCAGGTTCACAATTAGGCAAGTGTTTGAAAAATTTGTATGATCTTACAAAAAGCCAAAATTCAGATTTTAAGGATAGCTGGTATTTTGCAGATCATGAATCATTAGACATAACTAATGAGAAACAAATTGAACAAATGTTTGACAAATGCATGCCTGACATAGTTGTCAATTGTGCTGCATACACAAACGTTGAGGGTGCTGAAGACAACTTCTTAGAATGCAATAAAATAAATTGTGTTGGTGTACAAAACTTATTAAGTGCATGCAAAAAAGCAAACTCATTATTGATAACAATAAGTACTGATTATGTCTATAAGTTTCCAGAAGGACTTCCAATGCCAGAAATATGTGGCAGAAACATTGTATATAAATATGGTTTAGAGGGTTATGGACTTAAAGAAGAAGATGCACTTGAACCATTGTCAAATTATGCAATGAGCAAATATTTGATGGAGACTATTTGCAAGCAATGCACTGGCTGCATTGTAATTCGTACAAGTTGGTTGTATTCACAATATGGCAAAAACTTCATGAAGACTATAGTCAACAAAGTTAAGAATAGTGAAGACTTGAAAGTCATTGATGACCAAATTGGACGTCCTACTAATGCTAATGACTTAGCAGAATTCATTATGTTTGGAATTATAGCAAACAAAAATTACGACTTGAAAGATCCTTGTGAGATATATAACTTCCAAAATTGTGGAATAGCCGTATCATGGTATGATTTTGCCCACAAGATTTTAAGCATTTGGAATGACGAGATTTCACCAATAAAGGGAAACTATAGCACAACAAATATTGAAAGAATTTTGACATCTGACACAAACTATAAAGCTAAACGTCCATATTATTCAGTAATGGACTTGAAGAAAGCAGAAGGTTTGATGTCTATACCATGGTGGCAGTATTCATTAAAACATTTGATGCTAACTACATATTTGAAAAATGAAGAATAAAGACTAAAAAAGGAGGATTATAAAAGTTCCTCCTTTTGTTTTTTATAGTACATTCCTTTCAATTCAGTTTTCGCTTGGCCATTAATATGAAAATTGACCATATTTGGATTAAATCCTTTTGGAAGCCATTCAACTCTCATATTTGGGCAATAGTCAAACATTTGTGATTTCTTTGAAGTATAGATTCCTGACACATCCCAATTTGAAAAGTCAGCTTCTAATGCTAATGCATTTTTGAACATATTGTCAACTTCTTCAAGTTTTTTTGGCAATTTCCAATCTTTAACACTTTTTCCAGTAAATGAATATGTCTTATGGAACATATAACTCATTACTTTTGCACTTCTTATATTCCAATTTTCAAGACCCTTTCCAGTAAAATGCGATGTTGTATTGAACATTGAACCAAAGTCTTCACAATTTGAAACGTCCCATTGTGACAAATCGCCATCAAATTGTGTACAAGAAAACATAAACCTGCAACTTTTCATTTTGCTTACATCCCATTCACTCACATCACCATTAAACCAAAGATAATGATCTGGGCTATAGAATAGATTGTCAAAACATGTTATGTGGCTTACATCAATATGATTGAAGTTTCCAGTAAAGCCAAGACGTTTTATCTCATCTTTTAAGATATTGTATAATTGCTGTCCATTTTTTGGAACTAATTTTGATGCTTTTACTTGTGTGCTTAAGTATTCAGTTAGTATTCTCATATTTTAAATTTAGGTTTATATTCTTCCTTTATAGGACATTTTCCACTAAAGATATTTTGTTTTTGAAATTTCTTTGTAATGTTTTTTGCATTCCACATACTTATATCCTGATTAAATGAACTAGCTCCTGCAAACATGCTTCTCATATCTTCTACATTACTTACGTCCCATGTATCTAATGGTTGGTTGAAGTTTAAGCAACAATAAAACATTCTATACATATATTTTACTTTACTTACGTCCCATGCATCTAATGGTTTGTTAAATTTGTAACAAAATGAAAACAATTCTGACATATAAGTTACGTTGCTAACGTCCCATTTAGATATGTCACAATTAAACCATTCTTCTCCCCAACCACGTTTGCCATCTCTTTCAATAAAACCACCAATAGCAGATAATGCATTTTTTAAAGTTGTTACTTTAGAAGTGTCAATATGATTCAAATCAGCTTCAAGGCCAAGTCTTTTTACTTCTGAATCAATTATGTCATGTATAGTCTCATCTGTAGCATGAATTATGCTCTGTTTTACTTTAGTGCTTAAATATTCAGTTAATAGTCTCATCTCCACACCTTTCCATTTAATTTTGGTTTGTAATTGCTTCGCATTGGACTTTTTAAAAATACTGAAGAATGCTCTTTAACTTTATTGACATTCCACATTGATATGTCTTGATAGAAACTTTCACATCCATTGAACATACTTGACATATCTTCTACTTTAGAAACATCCCATTTAGACAAATCTTGATTAAAAGATTTACAATCAGCAAACATAGTACCCATGTTATTTACTTTAGAAACATCCCATTCAGACAAATCTTGATTAAAAGATTTGCATTCACAAAACATACCATACATATTGTCTACATTAGAAACATCCCATTTAGAAATATCGCAATTAAACTTTTCGCACCCAGAAAACATACAGCTCATTCGTTTAACGTTACTAACATTCCACTCAGAAATGTTTGGATTTATATCGGTATAATTAATATGTGCATACATGCGTTCTAGCATTCTAGAACTAAATAAAAATGACATATCAGTAACTCTACTTACATCAATATGATTTAAATCTGCTTCTTTGCCCAATCTTTTAATTTCTTTATCAACAATTTTCATGATGTCACTATCACTAGCCTTAATTATTGGTGATGATATTGGTTTGGTGCTTAAATATTTAACTAATGATCTCATAATAATGGCATTATAAATTCACTTGTTTGTCATCTAGAAGGTTCTGGATAACTTTTCTTAATGTATACATATAATCTATATTCTCATTAGTAACGTCCTCAGAAATGAAATCAATGAACTTCTTAAGGTTTATGTGTGATTTTTCTAAGAAGTCATTTATCTCTTCATCTGACAAACCATGTTGTTCTTCAAACTTTTTAGTCAAATTGACAAATTTAGTGTATTGGTCTTTATGCTTTCTAAAATACACTTCAATCTTCCAGACTAAATTGTCTGTGTCAATGTTTTCTAATATGTATTGTTTCAAATCAATCATTATAACTTAGCTACAAATATTCTTTCCAATTCTTTGTCGGCTTCTTCTTTTTCAAGTCTTTTGAAATCGCTCTTGTTATTAGCCATAAATTCAAGTAATTTAGGATATGACCAACCTGCATATTTGCTTAATTTGACTATTCTGATTGAGTAGCTTTTGGCGTCAACCTTATCTCTTTTCATTTGCTTCTTTAAGAATGCTTTGATTTTGTTTAACAAATCTTTAATTAGAATATTACCTGCGTAAGGTTCCAAGCCTTCAATAATGTCAATGCTTACTATATCTTTTTTGTATTTGTACGCAAACATTACAATTACAGTATCTTTAATCATTCCATCAACAGTTGCTTGTATACAGCCAAATTTATGTTCTTTCCATTTGCTGACTACTCCTTTTTCTTCAAATGCTTTTTTGATGTTTAGGAATTCAACAGCTTTATTGACGCCTGCTTTAAATTCTTCGTATGAACCTATTTCTTTTATTTCAATATCAGCCTTTACACCATCCTGTTTTAATTCTTTTAGCTTTTCTTCAGTACCATCTTTATTCCAATTACTGTTGTATGGATCCCATGCTGCTTTTTCTGAAGAGCCTAAGAACCAATTAAAGAATCTTTTGAATAATTTAGCGACAGCTCCATCATTGTAGTTTATATCAAAAACATCATCTTTTGCTTCATCTATTATTTCAGATACTTCTCCTTCTTTAGGTACATAATTTTTGTAAAATTCTTCTAATGTAAGCATATAAATGTCAAATAAATTTCTATATTTATTAAAAATAATATATAAAACAACACTTACTTTCACTATGAAAAATTTTTCAATTACAAATGATGAAGGACAAGAATTTTGGATTAGTCGTTCCTGCACAACAGAATGCATTATCTTCACTAAAGTAGAAGGTGAATGGTGTGTATTAGCAAACAAAAGAGGAAAGGGTTGCACAAATAATGTTGGGCTTTGGAATGTTCCTGCAGGATATCTTGAATATAATGAGACTCTTGAAGATTGTGCAGTAAGAGAAACATTTGAAGAGACTGGTGCAAAAATTGACAAAAACAATTTGAATTTGTTTGAAGTTGACTCAACATGTGATGAAGAACATAAATCACAAAATGTGATTGTTGCATATTGGACAACTACAGATTATGAGTCACAAACATTGACAGATTCTAATTCAGATCCAGATGAAGTTGATGAAATAAAATGGGTTCCAATTTTAGAATTGAAAAACTATCAATGGATATCTAAAAAGCATTATGACAGAATAAAAAGAGCATTCATTTCATGTGCAAACAAAAACCTTTGTGAAAAAAGATACAAATCTTAAAAATATATTTTATATGATTAAATGATATTATTAGAACCATATTGGCAGATTTTAGAACAAAAACCAGGATTGGATGGAATGTTCAAACAAATAGAATATTGTGGCAGAATATCTCATAAATCAGAAGACTTAATAACTGAAAATTCTTATATTGACTTTATAAAGAAGATGCAAAAGCTTCAACATTTTGCTACATTTGAGCATGGCACTGTGTATTTAGTCATTGAAGAAGACTCAAATCCTTATGGTACACTTTGGAAAGACATAGTTGATTTTTATGTAAAGAATCCATATTCAAAAGTTAATCATTATGACTGGTCTTACTATATAACTACAAATTATCGTGTGATATGTGAGAATGACAGAGAAGCTGATTTAGTAGCATATTGGTCTGAGCCTACAGAACATCATGAAAAAAGGCATACTGTAATATTCACTTGTGACATTGGTGTTTCAAGAGAATACAACCGCCATAGAGTGAACTCAATCCTTGAAGAGTCAACAAGGTATTGCAATTACACAAAAGAAAAACATGGAAGCTCTTTAAATGTAATTGTTCCTATTTGGCTTAGAGAAGACTATAGAGACAAACTAAATGAATATTTGAATAAAGATCTTAAAACTTATTGTTATTTGATTAGTGATGATAGAGAAGATGAGTTTAAAGACATTGACTATTGGATGTTTTCAAACAAATGTGCAGAATTTTGCTATAACAAACTTATAAATGAATGCAAATGGGCACCACAACAAGCAAGGACAATACTTCCATTGGACACTAAGACAACATTAGCACATACCGCATTTGATTCTGACTGGGAGCATTTCTTTGATCTACGTGCTTTAGGAACTACAGGTGCTCCACACCCATCAGCAAAGGAACTTGCAGAACCTCTTATGAATTTTTTTGAAAAGAATAACTATATTTAAATATGACAAACGAAAAGACGATATTACGCATAAACATATATTGGATGATAGTCATATATGCCATTTTAGGTGTATTGTCATTTTATTTTTCTATTGCATTGGGAATTATTATGACAACAATATCTATATCGTCACTCGTTTGCTATTTAGTTATTGGGAAAAGAATGAAAGCTAAATATAAAGAATCAAACAAAACTATAAATGAAACCAATTCTTGAAGCTATAAAGAATGTTTTTGGAATAATTTTATTATTCCTATATAGCATGTTATTGACAATATTGCTTTATTGGCCAATATTAGCATTATGTTGTATAGCAGTATTATTGTTGGCATTATTAAGTAATGTTGCTGCTATTATACTAGCTTCAATAATTGTGTTATTATTTATTGTAGTGTTTATATTAAAATTAAAAGAATATTAAGAAAAACCTATAAATTTTTAATACTATGATTAATAAAGACATTGAAAAGCTTTTTGGAAACTCAATTGAAGAATTAGTTAATGCCGCAAAACAGAAGTGGGCTGAAGCTATGGACAAAATTGAACAAGAGCAAAAGTACAAAGAAAATTGCAAGAAAGCACAGAATGAAATTTCTGACTCTCTCAACAATATCAATGAAATTCTTGATCTTGATTTAGCAACTAAGGAAGGCTATTCAAGATACATGGAATATCTTGCTGACCTTAGAAATCGTGTCAAAAACTACGATGGACTTTTGAAGGCTGTCTCAGGAAAGACCGGTGCCGAAATCATTGATGAGATTGCTCAAAAGGCAACCACATTCTATGAAGAGAACAAGAAAGAAAACAAAACAACAGTTCCTTCAAATGAAGACTTTAAGAAGGCTTCTCAAGAAAAGGCAAAGGAAATTGTCGAACCTGCATATGATGAATGCGAAGACACACAATATGGTGGCCAAGATGACAAAGATGAAGACATTTATGAAGAAGATGTTTGCAATAACCCATCAGATATTGTTGATGAAGGTGTTCTTGAAAGCATCAATCGTATTGTCAATCGCTATATTGATGAGAGCTTGCTTCCAAACTATAACTATAGACTTCGTGAAGATGATCTTGATTGGTTGACAGATGAATTAGTTGAATTTGCTTGTTGGCTTAATTGCCAATATCCAACAAAAAAATAAATCAAATAAAAATATTTAAATTATGAAGAAACTTACATTATTTCTTATGGGTTTGATTCTTTGCTTAAGCATGGCTTTTACTTCATGCAATTCATGTTCAAGCAATAACCAACCTGAAGAGCTAACCGAAGAGTTGACTTATCCTGTAACAGGACTTGATGTAAACTACATTAATGTTAGTGACATTGATTGGATGGGAATGCACTATGCAGACAAGGATTGGAAATGGCTTGAATGCTGCATTGACATGAATGACTTCATTGATGAGTCTGAAGGTGAATGTGAAGTTGTTGCAGTTGCAAACATCTTTTCATTTGTTGAAGTTGTTGACACCGTAACTGGTGCATTCAGACCTATTGTTATTCTATGCGCACATGTAGCAGATACTTCTGTTATTGAATATAGAGAAGGCCTTTGGGTTGGTGACAATCCAATGAATGAGTACAATCCTATGGAAGTTGATTTTGCACATGCATGGAACTATATGATGATGGCAAACTGTGTCAAGCCTCACTCAAAACATTGTGTCCTTCGTAAGGAAGTTGGTCCTGTTGGTGGACTTGATCCTATCTACATCTTTGGAAATGAAACTGCTCAAGTTTATGTCATGAGCAATACTGGTAATGTTACTACAATCAATCCAGCATTCCCACAAGATGCTAACTTAGAAGCAACTCCTGAAGATGAACCTGAATGTGAATATGAAGGTGACATTTATGGACCTGACAATATGCACATCGGTTGCCCATTGGGTGAATGGCCATAAGAAATTAAATCAAATTTATGGACAATAAAAAAGCCAGTCTTTTGACTGGCTTTTATTTTTTAAATCATTCTTTACATTTCGTTCTTTACATTTCGTTCTTTACATTATTCCTAAAGTGTTTGGAACTTTTCCAGAAGTTGGCATACCCATCGGTGCAGGAACAATCACCGCAGTTTGAGTGACTGGAGAACCAGCTGTTATTATTGTGCCACTTAATTGGCCACTTTTAATATATGCATCTATGCATGCTGCTAACCTTTTTGCTAATGGGTCAGACACCATGTCCGTAAACATATCTGCAAACTCTTTGTTCTTCTTTTCTACATCTTCTGACTTATAGTCTGATTGTGAATTTAAAGCTGCTTCTAATGCATCAGGCAAAACATCATCAAATATTTCCTTTAGGTCATTAGCCAAACTAGTTGAATTTAACATTTTTTATTGTCTATTTTATTATATAAGTTAATTAAAAATAAAATTGTTATGAAACTGCAAGGCAAATTCTATTCAAATATTGAAGATGCTAAAGAAGAAAAGAAAACATATTTGTCAGTAATTCCAGCATATGAGAACAATCCAAAAACTATTTATCCTGTAATTATTTATGATAAGTTTTTCATTATATGTGACTATGGAAACAAAGACACACTCAATATAGCTTCTGAAGGAATTGAAGTGATAAACGAAAGACTTAATTTCACAAAATGTAGAGACATAAAGATATTGTTGCATGATGTTTGTGATGTGAAGAATTCAACTTTGAAATGCAAGTTGTCAGACATAAAGACTATTTATGCAATTATGAATTTTGACACATCACCTATATTAGAGATAACATTCACTAATGATGAAGTAATAACTTGTAAAAAAATAGAGAATATAGAATAATGCATTTGTTTGGAAGATTTTATGTCACATTAGAAGATGCCTATAATGAGACAGAACAATTTTTTGTAAAGCATCCATTGGATATAAATGAACCAAGTTTATTCAAACCAATAGAATACAATGGCAAATATTTTATTGCTATTGACAGGAAAGATGGACAAACATTCTATGCACGTCCATTCATTTGTGTACTTGGAAAAGAAGAGCCATTGACATTATGTTTGAATGGAGTTGGTCCTGATTTAATAGTTGCATTCAAAGAAGCATCTGAAGTTGAAGCTATTGAAGTTCCTGTAAATGAACATTTCAATGGAAAGCTTCAAGTAAGATTCAAAGTTTCTACAAATTTAATGTGCAACAATATTGAAATTATCAAATAACGTTTCTATATAGATTTAGAAGCAAATTTTAAGACAATGAAGCTATTTGAACTTATAGATGAGAAGTTGTTTAACGAGATGGTTGAATTGCGTTATATAGATATCGCAAAGCACCCAAATTATGACTTATGGATTCTTGACTATTCAAAGCATTGTTCTTTAGATGGTATGTGGAATGAAGTCACAATGACTTGTCGTGGAATGATCATTGATGGTGAGAACAACATTGTCTCTTGGCCATTCTATAAGTTCTTTAATGTTGAAGAGCTTGAGACTTTAGCTCCAAAGTTTCCAGAATTGCATCTTGATATTCCTAATTTGCCATTCAAGGCTTATGAGAAACTTGATGGCTCATTAGGTGTTGGATATTGGATTGATGGAAAGCTTCATATAGCTACTAAGGGCTCATTTGAGTCTGATCAAGCTATCAAAGCAAATGAGATTTTGGACAAGAAATATCCAAACATAAGTGAGAAGCTTAATTCAAACTACACTTATTTGTTTGAGATCATCTATCCAGAAAACCGTATAGTTGTCAACTATGGTGATATAGAAGACGTTGTTTTGATTGGTGTAAAGGATACTGCAACTGGTGAAGACATTCCAAATATTGACTACTACAAGCTTTATGGTATGTCAGTTGTTCAAGAATATGATGCAGCAGATTGGAAAACTATGAGGGAGCAGTTCTCTGGAGACAACCGTGAAGGTTTCGTGGTTCGCTTCTCTAATGGTTTTCGTATGAAGATGAAGTATGAAGACTATTTCAAGAAGCACTTCTTGAAGTCATACTTGACTGAGAAACACGTATTCTTGTTCTATGAAGAGGGACGTCTTGATGAACTTAATGACATTGTCAACAACATGGATGAGGAGAACCAAATCACTGTTGCACGTATGCTTAAGAAGTTTGATATGCACCGTGACAGAATTCGTAAGACTGCACATGAAGAGTTTGAAAAGATGGGTTACCCATTAGGAACTGTCATGGACAAGGAGTCTGCTGCACGTATCCACAAGGAATGCAAGTATTCTACTATGGTGTTCAGACTTATTCGTGGTTTAGATATTGAGATTGATGTAATGCGTGTATTGCATAAAGAAATTAAGTTTTTAGAAGATGAAGAGTAAAGACATAAATTTGTTTAATGGGCATAAGCTTATCTATGAAAGTGGAGATGCTTGGATTTTTAAGCCAGCTGAAGATTGGATGTCATTTCAATTGACTTATGGTGAACAACACCAAATTGTTGCATTGGATGCGCCCGATTTAATGATGCCACTTATGGTTGGCAATCCTGTGCATGAATACAAGATTGAATCAATTGTTGAGGTAGATGAAAAGTTTTATGTATTTATGAAGAAAAGATACAAAAACTTTGTGTCTGAACTTGAAAAGAATGATATCTTATGGTTGACTAATTCTAATAAACCATTTGGAATTATACGATTTGAAATTAAGTCTATCACATATCATGATATGGACCGTATACAATGGTATGAAATAACGTCAAAAGCAAATAAGACTGTTCTTGTAAAAAATGAGAATGAAAATGACAATCTTAATAGCAAAAATGGCGTAAAGATCACAATGTCAGGTTCAAATGAAAGAATGTTTTCAAACATTGAATACGCAAAACAATATCTTTATGATGTCATTCAAGACAAAATCAATGAACTTAGAAATCGTCAAAAAGAAATAATGAAATGAAAAAGTACACCGCTTGTTTAGTAGACACTGCATTGCCTTATAAGCATCCTTATGAAAAAACTAACAACCAATATGAAGCTTCTGCAAACATATATCGTGTAAATGAAATACAAGATTCGGTATTTGCAGTTTTAGGATGCAAACGTAGATTTGGGTTCATTTATGATGAATTGACGCGTGAAGATTATGGGAGGACTCTTGGAAACATTTCTCATTTAGTCACAAATGTTAGATGGGAAGGTGCTCAAATTTGGTGTGACATTTTAGTCCTTGACACTAAAGAAGGAAAATTGCTTGAATCATTATTAGATGCAGGAATGTCATTTTGTTTAGTGTACAATTTCTATAACTATTGTAGTGGTTGGACAATTGATGTCAGGTCAATTGAAAACCCAAGTGAAGTTCCCGAAGAATATATACTTAAAAGACTAGAGACAAAAGAAGATTTCAAATAATTGTTTAACTTAAAAATATAAAATCATGGGCACATTTATTTTAGGCGCACTTATCGGTGTTGTTGCTTACAAAATCTACAAAAACAATAAGAAAAAGTAATGGACGCAAAATTCGAAGAACTATACAACAAATGGCATACTGACACAATGTTCTTAAGTGTTGGCAATTTCAATACTGACTCATGGTTTGAGTTAGTTGAATGGTCAAAAGGACATGCTAAAGAAGCTATTGAGGGTGTAAGAGAAATCATTGGACAAGAGCCACACCAAATTGTGCAATTGCTTAATGAAATTGTTGAAGATCCTCCAACTGCAGAAGGATATGTCCCATTGGATATGTGGTGCAATGTTTGGATAGCTATAATTGATGCTTCTAAAGAAGGCAAACATGATATTGATGTTGTGAATGACAATTATGGTGACTATAGAGCATACCATAAGTATATGGAAGACCATTACATTCCTTGGAACCCATTTCATGAAAATGATCCAAACATCACTTTAGAAGACTTCAAACAAGGCAAAAGGAATAATGAAGAACTTTTAAAACAGAAAAAAGAGAAATATGAAATTAAGAGTAACACGTAAATCAGATAATGACTTCATACCAGAATGGTTTGATGATACTAAGAATCAATGGAAAAGAGTGTATTTAAGCAATGATTTGGGTATGGAATATTATGACACTTTAGATGAAGCTCAAAGAGCCTGTTTTGAGTTTGCTGAAAAGAAAAAGAACACAGAAGGTGAAGTTGTTTGGGAAACAGATACAAGAAGCTGGTGACATGGAAGAAGAAAAGAAATATAGTTGGCAGATTTGTCAAGACATTGATACTAATGATGACTTTGACAAACTTCATCATGATTTAGTAAACATGGTGATTAAGTTTTGCAGAGATCATGATCTTGAAATGGATGACTTCTATTTGTCTATTGATGGAATGAGAGGAAGCATTCCTTATGAGAAATGGCAAGCATGCACAGATAGTTCATGCTCTTTATATCAATTTGATGAAGAGCACCCAAGTATGAATTCAGAACCAAAACTTTATTTATGGTCAATTTAACTATGGAGTGGATTAATGTAAAAGAAAAAATGCCAGATCTTGAACAGCCGGTACTCATATATCTCTTTCCATTTGGTGAGATATCATTTGCTTGGAGAGACAAAAGCTATACTACAGAATATAAAGAAAAATGGATAACAATGGGTGACATCATCTATAAAGATAACTTTGTAAGTCATTGGATGCCTCTTCCAAATAAACCAATATTATGAAAAAGATATTGTTTTTAGACATTGATGGAGTATTGAACTCTGATGATTGGTTTAGACGTTGTGCTAAATCAAGCAACCATAAATATGACCCATTAGATCCAGACCTTGTCCAAAAACTCAACTCACTTAATTGTGAAGTTGTCATATCATCTTCATGGGGATGTGACAATGGACAGACTTGGAAGAAGCTTCGTTTCAAAGGCTTCAACCTTAAAGTCATTGGCTACACCGAGCATTATGAAATGGGCAGTGATTGGATTGTAAGAGGCAATTCTATCAAGAAATGGCTATATGACAATTGCAAAGATATTGATTACCAATATGCTATACTAGATGATGATTCTGATATGCTATTAGAGCAAAGGAAGCATTTTGTCCAGACAAATCCATTGACTGGTTTGACAGACAGAAATGTTGAAAAGATACGTAAGATATTGGAGTCTAATATTTTATGATATTTGAGACACTAAATTGTCATACCAATCTTCTCCATAAGCTCTAACTAATGGGTACTTTTGCATAACATATAAAGGTGTTTGGCAATTAGCTACACATTTGCACCTTTTGTCAACATCATAAACTAAACAATTATTTTCCTGTTCAATAGGGTACAAATGGCAAGTCAAAGGCTTAGGGAAATTCAATTCTCTAAGCTTTTCATTTCCTTCTCTGAAAGCCTTGTCTATAGCACATAAAGTGCATCCATTTTCTTCAATTGCAAATATACAGGCTTCTTTTCCATCTCGTTTCACTGTTTGTACGAAGTCAATATTATCCTCATTATATGTAGGACCGGCTTCTATGACCTTTTGGAGAGCTTCTTTTGAAATGTATTGCTCAACTTCTGGCATTATGTCTTGGATAATGTCTACTTCATTTTCTTGCAAAATGGCACCTTGTGCACCAGTGACACAACAGCATCCTTTGCATTTCTTTAAGTCACATTCAAAGCATTTTGTCATGATGTCTTTAGAGACCTTTACACCATCAACTTCAATTTCAGATGGTTCTAATTGTTTGTTTATGTATTCATAAATATGTATCATATATTAATAATAAATTATTCATTATTGGTTACTATATTAATATTGAATTACTTTTTATTAACTAAAAATATTGAAAATGAAAAGAAGAATTATTGTGTTGATTGCATGTCTTGTAATGGGTTTTGTTACATTTGCACAAGCAATTCCAACAAAAGAAGAATTCATTAAAGTATGTGATAGTCTTGAAATACATCATCCTTATGTGGTGTATGCTCAGGCATGTTTGGAATCAGGAAACTTTACAAGTGCTCACTTTAGAAATCGAAACAACTGTTTGGGCTTGTATGATTCTAAAAACAAACGTTATGCTTCATTTAGTAGTTGGCAAGAATGCTTAAGCAAATACAAAACATGGTTCCAATATAGATGCAAAAACACAAACATGTCTGATTTAGAGTATTTGCAATGGGTGGTCAATCATGGATATGCATCAGACAAAACATATTACGGGAAAGTCCTAAAAATATATAACAAAGTGAAAGAATAACTAATTCACTATATACAAACATTAAAGATGGAATATATGTTCCATCTTTTTTTATTTTTAAATATGAGACTATTAACTGAATATTGCAAGCAAATTTCATTAACTGAATATTTAAGCACTAAAACAAGCATACCGATCACAAGGCATACAATAACAGCAACTGACTCAACAATTAGAGAAATAGTTGGCACCGAAATGAAACGCCTTGGAAAAAAGCTAACTTAAACCACATTGATGTAAGTAATGTCACAAACATGGATATGTTGTTCTATCATTTGAAAGAAGCCGGTAGATGGTATAAAGACATAAATCCTGACATTAGTGAATGGGATGTGTCTAATGTGACAACCACTAAAAGAATGTTTGAAGGTTGCGGTAAGTTCAATTGCGATTTAAGCAAATGGCGTACATCAAGTCTTTTATATGCTGACAATATGTTTCTTGATTGCAAAAGCTTCAACCAACCTTTGAATGATTGGGATGTTTCACATGTTCGCAGTATGCAATATATGTTTGGAAGGTGTGAAAGTTTTAATCAAGATTTAGACAAATGGCAAGTACAAGAATGCAAAAAGTTTTGCAGTATGTTCAGTGAATGCATAAACTTTAATGGTAATGTCACAACTTGGAAATTCAAGAAAGCAAGAGATTTAAGTAATATGTTCTATAGGTGTGAAAGCTTTAATCAAGATATAAGCAAATGGAATGTAGAAAAGGTTACTACATTTTTGTCTATGTTTGTTGGTTGCAAAATATTCAATTGTGATTTGAGTAGTTGGAAGCTTGACAACGCTAAGACAACAAGTTATATGTTTGGTGGTTGTGAAATGTTTGACCAAGATTTAAGTGGATGGGATCTTACAAATGTTGTGAATAAATGTGGTATGTTTAATAAAACTCCAATGTCTCATAAAAACAGACCTTATGGAGAGTCTAAATTTGGAAATTTCATAAAAAAATTCACCTAACAAATGAGACTATTAACTGAATATTTAAGCATACATGTAAAGTCAACAAAAATTGTTGCTACAGATGACACTATTGAGCAAATTATGATTGATGAAATGCGACGTCTTGGCCCTAATGGAGACTTCAACCATGTTGATGTGTTGAAATGCACATCATTCAAATATTTGTTTGATGCATTTGGAAATTCAGGTGAAAAACATGAACTATACAAAAAATTCAATGGTGACATATCTGAATGGAACACAAAAAACATCAAAAATATGTGTTGTGTATTTAGGGGATGCTCTAAATTCAATTGTGATTTAAGCAATTGGGATGTGTCTGAAGTTATAGACATGGATCATATATTTTGCAATTGCAGAAAATTCAACAAACCATTGAATAATTGGAAAGTAGACAAAGTGACTATGATGGGTGGAATGTTTTGTGGTGCAGAAAAGTTCAACCAACCATTGGACCATTGGAAAACTAATTCTGTCACATATATGGGCAATATGTTTACTGATGCTTATGAATTCAACCAAGACATATCAATGTGGGACGTTAGTCGTGTTGACAACACAGTAGACATATTCAAGAACTGCCCAATAGAAAGAGAATTTATGCCAAAATTTAATAGACCTACTTAGACTCAAATTCTTCAATTAGATAGTCAAGTTCATCTTGAGCATCTTTCAACAATTTGTCTTGCAAATCATCAATAATCTTTAAGACTTCATCATATTCATGGAAAAGCATAAATGATGGCTTTATGCATACATGTTTTCCTTGACGTCCAAAGATATGTATTTCACTTTCAATAAGTCCTAAATCATTTTGGAATTTTTCTTCAGCAATTCCTACATAATCTTCAACCATTTCATTATAGTTGTTCCAAAAATGGTCACTAATTTGTTCATATGCATCATCATTTTTGACATTCAACTCATTTATTAAAGCTCTATTTGACAATTCAACATATGGTTTATGTCCTTCAAAATATGCATTGATTTTTGGTGAGATTTCAATATCTTCATTTAAGTTCTCAAACAAAATTCCATGATCATTTTCACCATAAACATAAATGAAATAATCTGAATAATAAATGTCATATCCCATTTCATCTGTACGAATTTCTGACATATTTGTGTAATTGTTGATGACATCTTCAACTATTTCTTCAGTAAAATTGCCAAATGACGATTTGTCTTCCATCATTGTTTCAAATGGTTGAGCAACATTGCATGCATACTTTTTGAGTATATTATCAACACTTTTTGCATTGCCAAACACTCTATAGTTTTCCATTTTATATTGATCAGCTATTGCCAAAAATTCATCAGCAATGTCTTTAGCTCCCTTTTTGTCTTCTTCATACACTTCCATGAACACCATTTCTAAATAGTCTTCAATTTTTATGTTTTTTGGAAGGAATTTTCTGTTTATGTTTTTAGAACTCAAAAACTCATTAATGTTTCTCATACCATTCAAATTATATTCTAATTAAAAATAACACTATAATTTTGAATTTTGCATAAATCGTTTCTATCTAATTATGTAACAACAAAACCTAACAAAATGATAGTAACAGTAAAATGGATTGAAGACAAGTATAACAAATTCAACCACTTGTATTTCAATGATGAACTCCCAAAGATTGAATTCAAGATTTCAAGGTCAAAGAATTGCTGGGGGTATGCCGGTTACATTATTGAAAAGAAAAAGAACACTGTAACTCCTGAATACATTTCAATTTCAAACTATTATGATTCACCTGAATATGTGAAAGAATGCACCCTTATACATGAAATGATTCATATTAAGGATTACGTGCAGCATCCCGAACATTATTGGGTTGGTCGTCGCAGAAATAGATATTATGATGCTCATGGAACTTGGTTCAAAAATGAAGCTGCAAGATTCCTCCAATATGGTTATGACATTGCAAAGAATGTGACAGACCAAGAGATTGAAGCTTCAGAGTATTCAGCTAACACAAAAAGGATTCTTGAAAGAAAGAAGCACAACACCAGGATTTTAGCAATCTTTGGAAACAACCATAAAGTTTGGTTCTGCAAAACTTCTCCTGAAAATGTTGACCGCTTAATTAAGCTTGTAAAAAAGAATGAGTGGTGGTTCAACAACCATTTAAGTGGAATTGATGAGATAATTATCTACTCAACTAAAAGTGAAAAGTACATTGAACGTAGAAGTTGTTGCAGCAAACTTTCAGGATGGACACTAACTTCAATAAGGTTTGCAACAGAATCTGACAACAATGATTTCAAATATGTGAAAACAATTCTATATTAAAACAACAAACTTAAAAAATAAAAATATGAATAACCATTTCTTAGTCGTAGTAGACATGCAGAATGACTTCATCAATGGAAGTCTTGGAAGTGAGAATGCACAGAAAATTGTGCCTCGAGTAGTAAAAAAGATTTTGACACACACCGGTCCTGTCATTGCAACGGTTGACACTCATGATGCCGACTATGATCTTACATTAGAAGGTCAGAAGCTTCCTATTGTGCACTGCGTCGAAAATTCAGAGGGTTGGGAAATCAACAAAGAAGTTGCGGCTGCAATGATTACTCAGGGAAACTATGTAGGCTTCATTAAGAAGGTGACATTTGGCTCATTTGATTTGCCTGAAGCAATCAAAAAGTATCTTCGTGCCTGTGCAAGCGTCACACTTGATGTACCTGCCTTGAAGACTCCAAACAACCAGGAAGTCAAGTTCACCATTGTTGGTCTTGACACTGACATTTGCGTCATCTCCAATGCACTTATCCTCCGTGCCGCATTCCCTAACTCAAAGATTGTCATTGACTCAAAGTGCTGCGCCGGTACAACTCCTGCAGCTCACCGCGCCGCTCTTGAAGTTGCAAAGTCTTGCCAGATTGATGTTGAATAATTAAACAAACACATATCGTATGATTAAGATAAATGGCAATCCAGTAACATTTGTGAACCATTTTAATGATGGCACTCAACAAATTCGTTTCCCTCAAAAGTTCAATCGTCATAACCTTGGGCCAGATCTTTCATTCACCTGGCATTATGAAAATGATGAAGAGTTGGTGACTTTGTTTTACTTAGTGAAGTATTACAGGACAACAGACTATTTGTTTGACAACCCAACTTACGTTTTGAGGATGCTTTATTTGCCTAATGCACGAATGGATAGGGTGCAAGAGTTCTTCTCTAAACATGATAAGTCAAATCCATCTGAAGTGTTCACCTTGAAGTTCTTCTGTGACTTTATCAATTCATTGCATTTTGACAAAATTATCACATACGATGTACACTCATCAGTAGCATTAAGTTTGCTTAACAATTGTGAAGATTGGTCACCTGATATGACAATCAGGAAGGTGTTGCAGAATATTGCAAGCACTGACAAAAATGAGATTGTTATTGTTGTTCCGGATATGGGTGCATACAGACGTTATGCAGGGCTTCAGTCAATCAAAAACCTTAAAGCAATTTCAGGTGTAAAAGTTCGCGATTGGCATACAAGAGTCATTACTGACCTTACTCTCAATTCAATTGCTGGTGGGTTAGATGTCAACAAACCTGGATTTTTGAAAGGAAAGTCAATACTCATTATTGATGACATCATTGGGACTGGAGGAACCATCTCTCGAGTCATAAACAAGCTTAAGGAGACATCTGAAGTTGAGAACATATATATCTATTGCTCACATCTTGAAAACAACAACAGTATTGACAATGTATTGTATGACAAGTTGGATGACGGAACAATAACTAAAATGTTCACAACCGACTCTTTGTACAAAAAGCATAATACGCATATTGATGTATACGCACTATAATATTTAGTTATCTGTAAGAGAAATGAGTCTCAATTGAGACTCATTTCATTTTAAATATTTTTAATGTTGTATTCTATATTAATTTTAGAAAAACATGGAAATGAAAATGGACACAACACCAATGCCTTTTGAACATCTTATTTGGAGTTTAGTTGAAGAGAATGGCACACAAAGGATTTTCCTTTATGAAGATGATATTAATTGCACAAAATTGGGTGTAATCACATTAAAGTATGGGATATTGAAATGCTATCCCGTAATTAATGATGAGATAATTTGGGGAGACAATTTATGTTTTGAGTGCTTAGACGATTGTGACACTAAACGTTTTGAAGATGTTCCTGAAGACATAATGGACAAAATGATAGAAAAAAGTGAAGCTGCTATCATTAAATACTATGAAGATTATGCAAATGATTTAGATGAAGAAAGAGAAATTGACATAGATACTGATATGCCAGGACATTGGGCAGAAGTTCCAGAAGAACATTTTAATGTAGGCATTTGATAAATATTTTTTCTGTACTATTCTATATTAATATAACAAAAATATATACTATAAAATTATCCAAATTTATTTATGAACGAAACAGATATTTTAGGTTTTGATCCAAGACAGTTGTCAGTATTAGCAGAGAATGATAAGCCAAAGGGAAATTCAAACATTTATCACACTAGACCAGAAGATTCAGTGTCTAAGGATGGTGTATACCGTTCAACTATTCGTGTGGTTTATAACCCATTTAACTTTACACAGTCAATTATTGAACAACAGGGTTATTACATTGAAGATGAAGACGGTGGATTGTATGTCGTATCTTCATTGACTAACCAAGACACAAATTGCCCAATCTTCAAGGCATGGAAGAAGTGCCGTTATTCAGATGAAGGTTCTGATCTTTGGAAGCAACAAGCAAAGAAGGAAGATGGTGGATTGGCATTGTTTGACAAACGTTTCGCAAGATACGTTACTGTACAAATTATGTCTGACAAGAACCAACATGATCTTGAAGGCAAATATATGATTTGGAAGATGCCAAGTGACATTTATAATCTTATCATGGCAAAACAGGCACCAGCTAAGGAAAGCAATAAGTGCCCTATCCCAATCATGGACTTCTTGTTTGGTCGTACAATTGACCTTGAAGTAAAGCCAGGTCCAGGACCAAAGGGTTCTAAGGAGTATAAGAGACAGACTTCTTATATGGGTGAAATTGCAGATGACATCACAAGCTGCACAAATCCTGACAAGTCTTCATTGTTGTCAGCAAGTGAAAAGGTTGTCCTTGACCATTATGTTGAGCAAATGAAGGAAATTTGGAAGGAGAAAGATCCAGAAGTACGTAATGCAAAACAAGCTGCAGTGAATGCTGATCCAAACACTGCTCAATTGAAGGGAATTTATGCAAAGGTTATTGAAAACCTTAAGACCTTCTGCCCTAATGTCTATGAGGAAATGGGTTACAAACCTTGGGATGAGAACACAACTAAGAGAGTTGACAAATGGATTAAGACAGTATTAGCTGGCTTAGTTCCTAAGAAGACAGACTCTACAGAAGTTGCAGGTCCATCAACTGAAGTTTTGAATGATGTTTCAAACACACCAAACCCATTTGACCCAACAAACCTAGCAGCAACATTTGATGCTCCTACTGGAGGTGGATCAGACGATGATGATCTTCCATTCTAAAAATGAGGAGATAGAAAAAGGACTCCGAATTTTATTCAGAGTCCTTTTTTATTTATATTTCGTTATTTATTAAATAAATAAATTACGTTAAAATTATGCCAGAAGACAAATTCAACTTACAAGATAAAATAAACAATGTTGGCGCAGAAACTATTATGGGTGCAATGAGCCAATTTGAACAAGATGGTAAGGAAAATCTTGAAAAACTTAATGAAGCTATTGAAGAAGCAAGAGAAAATGAAGCTAATGAAAAACAAATCAATGCAGCCGCAATGGGCGCAAATGCAGATTTGTCTTCTATGCTTTATGCGCGTCCACGTCACCTTCGTCCAATTGTAAAGGACAATAATGTTCGCCGTAATGATCCTTGCCCATGCGGTTCAGGCAAAAAATACAAAAATTGCTGTTTAGAATCAGGTCGTTATGAGACTTACTCAAGAGTATAATGAATTTGTAAGCAAAACAAAATTCTATCCTAAACATCGTAAAATTGAATATCCTGTATTAGGTATTTGTGGAGAAGCAGGTGAGGTTGCTGAAAAGGTCAAGAAGACTATAAGAGACAACAATGAAGTTTTTGATGCTGAAAGGAAAGCGGCAATCTTGAAAGAGCTTGGTGATGTGCTTTGGTATGTTGTTGCAACAGCACAAGATATGGGATATGATTTTGAAGATGTCATACATGCAAACATGTCAAAAGTGACCAAAAGATTAGAGACAAATACAAGACAAGGCGAAGGAGACGACCGTGAAGAAGTATGATTTCATAATAGTTGGTGCTGGAATATTTGGGGCTACCTGTGCAAGACTATTGACTGACAAAGGATATAAATGCCTTATATTAGAAAAGAATAGTCATGTTGGTGGCCTTTGTTATGATGAGGACATTGATAATGTGAATGTTACTTTATATGGTCCTCATGTGTTGTACACAGATAATGACAAAGTATGGGAATTTATCAACAAATACTCACAAGTCAATGACTATATCCATACTGAAGTCATTCTGAGACAAGACACATTGTTCAGGACTCCAATTGATATGTTGACATTAAACCAGTTGTTCAAAAAGACAACATCACAGGCAGCTTTCAAATGCATCAATAATGAAATAAAGAATTATAATGTAAAGAATGTAGAAAGTTTAGAAGACTTATGCATTACTAAGTTTGGTTTGACAATGTATGGATATTTGCTAAAGAACTTTTATGAAAAGAAGTTTGGACGCAAATGTTCAGAAATGGCTATTGATATGCCATTTTTGATTCCTATGTCATTAAAGCATGAGTCAAGATATTTTGACACTAAATATCAAGGATATCCTGCAAATGGCTATACTGCGATGATAGAAAGCATAATTGGTGATGATATTGACATTATGCTTAATTATGATTTTGTCAAGAACATTGAAAAATTCATACATTTAGAGAGCATCATATTGTATACTGGGGCACTTGATGAACTTTGCAAATATATGTATGGAGGACTTCCTTGGCAAAGTGCAAGATTCAAACAAGTGAATGAGTCTATTCGTGGCAATTATATTTATGGTTGCAGTGTTATTGATGTTGAAGACCCTAAAGAAGACTTGCTTAGGATAACTGAACATAAATGGTTTACTCCAGAAAGAAAGAACACCGGAAAGTATAATGCAACAAATATTGTGACATATGAATATCCTAAGAAATGGGAACCTGGTGACCCTACTTGTTATGCATTATTAGACCAAGATTCTGTTGACTTAGTGAAGAAATACATGGATTTTGTCAACAACACATATTCTAACATTTTGCTTTGTGGAAAAAATGCTTCATTTGACAATTTCACTATATGTGAATCAATTGAGGGTGCAATGGCTTTGTGTGATGGAATCAAACCAAAAAATATGAATAATCAACAAAACATTTCTATAAATAATCAAATAGACACAATATAAAAAATTCCTAATTAATTGTTATTTCAAAAAGATGAAAGCTTCAAAAATGGTAAACAGACTTCAATACCTTATTGAAAAACATGGTGATTTTGATGTATGCATGCTTTCTTTCATAATAGAGAATGGAAACGTCATTGGTGAAGCTTTACAAGAAATAAAACAAATAAAATACAGAAAACGCCTTGGCAAATTTTTCTGTGACAACATTGGAGGATTTTAAAACAAAAAGCAAACATTAGACAAATGAAGAAATATCTTATAATTTACCACCAAGAAGACAATGATGGAGTCTTTTCTGCAGCTATCATTAAGTATTATTTAGTTACTGAATTGAATGTTTCTGAAAAGGAAATTGATTTGTTAGGATCAACATACAATTCATTGAACAGGCTCCAAGCAAATGGCACTATTGAAAATTGGCCAAATGAATACAATCATATCATCATAACTGACATTTCATTTAATGACTGGAAAGTCATGAAATGGTTGTCAAATACATTTGGAGAGAACTTTACATGGATTGACCATCATGCACCAATCATCAACATTTCAAAGAAAGAAGGTTTTGACCATGTGAATGGGATTCGTGACACTGCTAACAGTGCAATATGGAATGTCTACAAATATTTGTATGATCCATTTATGCAGAAGCCATTCCCATTCGTTGTGAAGATGCTTTCTGCTTGGGATAGCTGGACATATGAAAGAGAAGGAATTGAGACTGAATACTGTAGAGCATTCAACAAAGGCTTCACCATTGAGTCTAACTTAAGTGTCAATTGGTATATTGAACATATAGACTTGCTTCTTTGCAACACTACTTATGATGGTGATGGTGTAATTAAAGGGATTGAGAAAATAGGTAGAGCTGCTTGTGAAAAAGAAGATAATGACAATAAAGAACTTATTAGGATTAATGGAGACCGTGAATGGAATGTGAATGGAATTCCTGCTATTATGGTTGTTACAAATGGCGCAACAAATTCATTAATGTTCAAATCATTAAAGGTTGACAATCCTACGCAGAGTGACTTAAGAATTGCTGTTGTTGCAAAACATTGTTCAGATGGAAACTGGACAATCAGCCTATATAACATATATGACTATAATGGTGACACTTCAAATCCTTATTATTTCCATTGTGGAAAATATTTGCAAGAGAAGTATAAAGGTGGTGGGCATGAAGGTGCTGCCGGTTGCACATTGACAGTTGACAAATTCTGTAAAGTATTGAAAGCTAAAACTTTATAATTATGGCATACGTAAAAAAGTTTGACAAAGCATTAAACACTATCATTCAATGTGTAGAAAAGGGTGGCAAATATGCTACTATAGTTATTGACAATACACAATACCAAGCAAAAGTTTGGAATAAATTTCCAATTTGTGTCCAGGATATTTGTGTTGACAATATTGTTTTAGTAGACATGGATGAAGATGAGACAAATATGTTGTTTGGATGTGATTTTGATGATGACAAGACAATGACAACATCAAAAGAAACTTTTGATAGACGTTGGAGAAATCTTAGGAATATAAAGAGGCCACATGTTGAATATGTGGCAAGAATTTTGAACAATCTTGAAAATGTTCTTGATGAAAAGAATGTTGAGAAAGCCAAGAAGACCAAGAATGTAAATAAAGTTTGATTTTTTCTATATTAATCAAACTAAAAATTGACAATCATGGAAGATTCAAAATATGTTCAGTCACAAAGTGATGGTTCTATATACAAGATAATGCCTGACTATCTTCTTAAGCTTTCACCTTGGAAAGATGGAGAAGACAGGAGAGTTGTAGAACAAGACCTTGGTGAATACAAATTGATAACATATAAGAATGCTTGTATGATTGTCAATTCTCAATTTAGAGAGGCAAAAGAAGAGTGGTCTCACCATGGAAAAGATTTTGTAGCCTATCCAATCAAAGATCAAGACGAGGAAGAAAGAACTTATTTTTTGCAGGCATTGCCATCTCATAAAGTCATTTTGAAAGACGCAAAGAACATCATAAGTAATGATGGCATTTCTATGGTGTCTATGACAAGTGAAGATGGTATGCAAGAATTCAAAATGGTTAAGCACAAAGGCAAAATATACTACATTTTGATCATAAATGAATATCTTCCAAGAGTCCAGGCTTACAACACATTTGGTGAGTTTTGCCAATGGGTTGGTATTCATGATTGTAAGCCAATCTATTCTAAGACTGACAAAAAATTCATATAATAGCATGAACAAAATAATATCAAATTTGGGAAGAATATTAGAGAAATATCGTAGAATCAACAAGTTAGTTGATGACGATGATGACTGGGATTATAGTGCGGCTTGTGGATATGGCGTTCCAAATAATGTTCCGTCAGGACCTGGTTGTGGATATACTTGGGCAGATGTAGAGTCATGTTGAACAAAACAATATATTCAAAAACAGATAAAGGTTTGTATGAAGAAAGCAATAATCAACATAGGAAATAGGTTAGAGAAAAGACGTCATAAAAACAAACTAAACATTATTAGAGGTGGCAGTTGTAGTTGTGGATATATCAACCCAGATTGTGGATATGGTACAAGAGGAAGAAGTGAGACAGGATGTGGATATAGTTCTGGAAGTTGCGGATATGAACCACGTAGATCAAGAATAGTTGCCTGTGGCTATACAGAAGAAGATTTGATTGGTTGTGGTGGTTTGCCAAGCAGAAATAATAGATGCTAAAAATATAACCAAATTTTATGGAAACCAAAATTGTAAATAAGCAAGGAGAACTTACTAAAGAATTGAAAGATGTAAATGCATTTTTGTTTGAAGGAAATGACGCAGTAGAATCATCAACAATTATTATTGATGATGAACCAGTTGACAATCTATTGCATTTTAGATATAACACATTTTCTCCAATTATGGGAGAAAATAATATATCTATGTTTATTGAACCAAATGATAAGATTTTTAATGTATTAGCTCGTACTGATGACTTTGACGGAAGACAAATAGGAACTTCATTGTCATTCATTGGTGAAGACTATGACAAATTCATTGACTTAATGCGTAAAATTATAGAATATGAAGACAACAAAGCTTAAAACTTTAATTATTGGGTTAGCTATCTTGTTTTGTGGTATTTGCATTGGATGCCATAAAGATGACTTAAGTTTCATTAATGGCTTACGAGTAGAAGAGACAACAACTTGTTCAATGTCTCCAGCTTCACTTCCAGCTCCAACAGTGAACTACCAAAGAATGAATGTTTATGGTAAGTATTATATCATTTTCACAACTTCTCAAGGTGGTATCTTTGTCATAAAAGAATGATATTTTGTCATATAAATTTTGTCATAAAATATGACAAGATGTCATAAAATATATTGAATTTCCTTTAGAATATTACTATATTGTATCGTCAGTAAATAACAAAAATAACAACATGGTAACATTCAAAGAAATTTCAACTTACAGAGCAATCAAAGAAATCTATAAACATAAGAATGCTTGGCAATTTTTGTATGGGTTTGTTGATAGCTCAGAAGAAGTTGAGGAAGACGAGGATGGTGAGTTGGTTTTTGTATACTATAATGGAAAATCTGAAGACAAAAACTATTATACAAACGAAAAGAAGTACTTTTGGATTGCGGGGTTTGAAGGAAATAAGATAGTTTTCCTACAATTAGTTGGAAGAATGAGTGGAGTCCATATGGAACTCACAGTTGCCCAAAAAAGGTACACCTCAAAGGTAGAAAATTGTTTTGGAGATTTGATAGAGTTTATGGCAAGAACATATCTGAAAACTAAATATTTGACAACTTACCCAATGAATGAGACACTTAAAGAATACTATAAAAAGAGTGGCTTTGAAGATTGGAAGAATGAATTGAAACTAATTTTTAAAAGATGAATGTAAGATATTACACAGGTGACATTCACCCAGAACCAGACACAATATTTGTATTTGGTAGCAATCCAGAAGGAAGACATGGTCATGGCTCAGCAAAGTGTGCCATTGACAAGTTTGGAGCAATCTATGGACAAGGAGAGGGTTTGCAAGGACAGTGTTATGCATTACCAACAAAAGACTTAAGAGTGAAAGAAAATCATGCTCTTCGTTCTATTTCTCCAGAGCAAATCATATTGAACATCAAAAAGATGTATGATTGTGCTTTAGAAAATCCTGACAAGAAGTTCAAGATTGCCTACCGTAACACCGATGAAGTGACGTTAAATGGATATACTGGATATGAAATGATGGGAATGTTCATAAAGGCTGGAACTATTCCTAATAATGTGTATGTCTCTGAGGAGTGGCACCAAACCGGACTTTTTGGTCCACATGAAGAACAAGGAAAATTATTTGAGTAATATATTATGAGTACAAGAGGAAATATTTGCATAAAATTACGAGATGAAGATCTTGACAAAGATTTTCATATGAAAGATGAGAATGGCAAAGATGTTGACTTTATAGTCCATACATCTAAAAATTGCCCATATATGTTCATTTACAATCATCATGATTCATATATTGAGAATCCTGGTTTGGGCTTTACATTGCCTCGTAAAGTGAACACCTATGAAGAGGTAAGAGACTTCATTTTGCAAGGAAATCGTACAAGCATTGACATACCATATACAGCTGAACCTTACAGTGAAAGTTTTGAAGACAACCAACCTCAATTTGCAAGTACGTGTGATGGTGAGATTCCAGAAGAGTTCTTTTATTTGTTTGACAATAACAAATGGTATGTAAAGACTTGGAACCAATCAGTAGATGGAGAAGACTTTAAAGAGATCGAATACAATCCAAAAACAATCACTTTGAATGAAAAGGAAATTGCTGCCATTGAATGGGTCATTGACAAATATGAAAAGATTTGGAATGTCATAAACAATATAGATGAATCACACCATTTAGTTGTTATGGGACGCATTTATGACATTAAGAAAAAGATTAAAGAATTATGAATGCAGGAACAAAAAGGTTCTCAGATGAGAATGATTTAGTCGAATGGTTGAACATTAATGATGTTGATATCATAAACATCTGTTGTGATGGTGGAAGCTATTACAAATGGGTGTTGTTTTACAAAACAAAAATCAATGACAAAAAATGCCTATGAAAACTAGACTAAAAAGCAGACAATTCTATGGGCAGACATCTTTATTAGATTTTGTCAATAGACATGAGAATGTAGTTCCGATAAGCATTTGCAAAGGAGATTATGGCTATTATGACTTGTTCTACACAATTGAAGAACTAAAAGACTCAAAAGAAACATGTTGTACAAATAATGAAAGCTAAAAACAATAGGACAATAACACTTTCTGAAGAAGAAAAAGAAAAATTCTTGAATTGCAAAGACAATTCAGGAATTTTTTGCGATAACTTCTTTGACTTTAATGACACATTAGAAGATAGCATTGCAGATTTGATTGTCATTGACCCACCATACAATTTGTCAAAGAAATACTCTACAACAACATTTGGACAAATGACAGATGACATGTACAAACAATACATGGACGAAGTCATTTCTAAATGCTTAAGAGTGCTCAAGCCAAATGGTACAATGTATGTTTGTGGAGATTGGAAGACTTCATTTTTGCAACAAGAAGCAATAAGCAAATATGAAAAGAATGGTGAATGCTTCATCATCAATAGGATAACATGGGCAAGAGACAAAGGCAAAGGAAGCAACAAAAATTGGAAAAACAACATAGAGGACATTTTGATGGTTGTGAAAGACAAAAACAACTATACATTCAATGCTGACTCTGTGAAAATAAAGAAGACCGTTCTTGCCACTTACAAAGACCAAAATGGAGAAAATAAAGACTGGGTGTCAGATGAATCTGGATGCTGGAGAATGACTTATGCGTCAAACATTTGGAATGACATAACTATCCCATTTTGGTCAATGCCTGAAAACACTAACCACCCAACACAAAAACCTGAAAAATTGTATACTAAGTTAGTCTTAGCATCTTCTAACGAGAATGACTTAGTTTATGAGCCATTTTGTGGAACTGGAACTGGATGTGTTGTGTCTAAGAAATTGGGAAGGAAATGGTTGGGCGTTGAAAAAGAACAAGAATATTGGATGCTAGCCCAAAAGAGACTTGAAATGGCAGACATTGATAAGACAATTCAAGGTTATGAGGATGGCATATTCAAAGACAAAAAATAACTATATTAATATATGATGGAATTTGATAGTAAAGACAAATTATATAGATTGAAAGATTTGCATGAACTACAAAAATTGCAAACAATCTATTGTGGGTTTGTAGATATGCAAATTGAGACACGTAAAGATGTAAGATTGACGGCGGTGTCATTTTGTAGTTATACTGAAGAGTTTGGATCAAAAAGCAAACTATATTTTTATAAGTTAAGTTGGGAGAAAGACAACACAGATGAAATTAATAAGATTGAAAAGGAATTGAAGAAACTTTCTAAAGACTATTGATATGCTTATAGGAATCACAGGAAAATCAGGTAGTGGAAAGACCACTTTAGCAAAATGGTTAGCAGACAATACTGACTATTTTATGATTGATGTTGATGAAGTTGGACACAAAATCCTTGACAAACCAGAAGTGCAAAAGAAGATTAAAGAAGCTTTTGGTGTTGAAGTTTCATCTACAGACAGAAAAGCTTTGGGTGAAATTGTCTTCAACAATAGAGAAAAGATGAAAGAGTATGCTGATATGACTTTCGAGATGATGTGTGATGAGATTGATAAAATGATTGCATGGCACTCAGATTGCATCATTGAATGGATTTTGCTTCCACGGACAAAGTATTTTGATATGTGTGATGAGAAAATACTTTGCAAACGTTCTTATGAGAACAGATTGAAAGCTGTTATGGCTAGAGACAACATAAAAGAAGAATATTTTGAGACTCGTGAAAAGAACTCAATTGAGTATGATGAGTCTAAATTCGACAAAATTATCATAACAAACAAATAATGTTAGGAGTCAATAACAATAGAGAACCAATAAAAGGCAAGCATTATAGAGTGCTTAAAAATGAGATTGATGAAGAAAAGTCTAATGATGAGACTTTGACAATAAACACTACACTTGAATTTGATGAGCCTTTAAAATACGCCGAGGTCACAATAGAGAAACATGAAGATATGTCTGATGAACAATTTATGATATTTGTCAAAAACCTTCAAAAAGAGATTGAAAACTATGATGTACATGAAGGAGAGTTGACATCATGAGCTATAAAGAGAAAGTTGAAAAGGAAGAAATGCTTATTGATGATTTGATAAATTTGGTAACTGAACTTGAAGAATATATGTATAGTTGGTGCCAAATTTATACAGGCAAATACAATTATGTTGACCATTCAAAATGGACACAAGCTTTTATGGTTTTAATGCAAAAACATAAGTTTGACATAAACAAAATCAAGGAAGAAATAATCAATGGAACTATAATGCTTCCAAAGTACACAACCAGCAATCCAAAACTTATTGCATTGGAACAACAGTTGTATGAAAAGCATAAAGAGAAAGTAGAAGAATTTGAAAAAAGACACACATGTTGATATGGATTGGAATTATGTAAAAAATATTATTAAAGATGGCATAATGAAACAATGCCCACAATTACCTGTTGAGATAATTAATGAGTATCTTTATTTGACATTCTTTAGAGCAGGATGGGTGACATTTTGCAATAAATATTCAATGCATGTCATTGGCATAGTTGAGACAAAAGATGATTTTTATTATCTTGGCTTTACTGATGAAGACAATATTGTTACTGCAAGTTGTGCATTAGAATTCAAAAGAGATAAAACCAGAGACAACGATTTGATCATCAAATGGGGTGATGGAAATGAAAAGACAGAACAGGAACATTGGAGAGTGATTCGTCAAAAAGTGAAAGAATATTTTAATGAGAACAAAAATGAGCATCTAATATACTTTTCAGATAATGTGTTAGATGATGAACATTTAGTGTTTGATAATGAAGAACACACAGAATATCATATCGAAAAAATAAAATAATGGCAATATGACTATAATGCAACAACAATTTTTGAAATTGCTTAAACTATTTGGAATAGGAACTACTTCTGCAGTAGCGTTAGGTTTAGCAATTTATGGTATAGAAAAGTTCATGGATCATTTGAAAGTAAAGAAAGATGAATAAATTTTGAATTTTGCTAAAACCATATCTATTTATAATTGTAACTACTAAAATTATAAACTATGGCAAACACAAAAGTAACAGTACGTGGTATTAGCATCGGAACAACTTTAGTAATTGTATTTATTGTCTTAAAACTTTGTAATGTCATTGATTGGGCATGGATTTGGGTGTTCTCACCATGGTGGATTTGCGTTGCATTTTGGCTTGCTATAATTGTTTTGGGACTTATTGTTTCCGGAATTGGTGCTTTAGTTGCATACTTGATAAACAAATAATAAAATGGTTATAGATCCAACTACAAAAAGACAATTAGATTCTGGTCCATATCTTTGTGTTGATAGAGATGGGACTGAAGTCATGTTTGAAGCATGTCCAATTAGAGAAGTCAACCATAAAGGCTATTGGACATTAGCTACAACAGGTGAGACTAAAGACAATTGCATTGTGCTTCCACAAGGAACTATCGAAAGGCTCATTGGAAAAGAATTGACATGGAAAAACAAACCTCATAAATTGGTCATTAAAAAATAAAAATTATGATTCTTAAAATTTTGTTCTTGTTCATTACATTAATGCTAATCATTTTTGGCATTATTGAAGCAGTCCAACTTGATGACTGTCTTGAAGATTATGATGAAGAGCCAGCAATGCTTATTATTGGTGGAGTTATGTATGTGATTGCATGGGTTGTTGCGTTGGTGTACACAATTGCAATGATTAAAGGAGACAATTGTGATTGTGTAGAAGTAGAAATGGCAGCTAATGCAGTAATTCATGCTACAAACATTATGTTCATTGGTGCATGTTTGTTTGTTGAACCATTTGTTAGATATTTTGTAGACACTATTCAAGGAATTGATAGATAACACTTAAAACTTAGCAATATGACATTATTATTTGGAATTGTCGGAAAGTCTATTTTAGATATGCTTATTTATTTTGCATGTTCAATTATTGTTTTCATTGCAGTATTGTTTCAATTGAATAGGCATAGAGAAGATCTTGGAATACCTCATTTATTTGCATTATTATGTTGGATTGCTTCAATGATTTCATTATCATTTGTCAAATATCCAATCAATAAAGATTCAGTAGCATTTACACTTGCAATCATCTTTGCATGTTCATGGCTATCATTGGTTATTATTCCTGCACTATATATTTTCTTTAGAGATTTCCCAAAAAAGATTAAGAAACGCAGAGAAAATCGTCAGGAAAGGCGTAAGAAAGTTGCAATGAAAGAACATGAAAGAAAAAATAACATTTTTGACTTATAATTATGAATGCTTTTATTTTGTTAGTTGCTCCTGTTCAAGATTCTACAGCAATTGGGCATACCATTTCAAATGAAGAATTTGGAATGTTTTTGTTAGTTTGTTTTGGCATATATTTGATTTGTTTGTTTGGATCAATGATATTGAATAGGATTCTTAAAGGGACAGACAATTATTGTAGTGAAACGTCATATTTTTTTCCATTAGCAAACATTGCGTGCTTTTTCTGTAGGATTATACAATTCTTTAAGCCAACAACCCACACATATTTTAAGAAAATAAACAAAGAGAAACGAGAAAAAAGAGAAGCTAAAAAACAAGAATCAATGCTTCAAAAGATTAAAGAACGCACAAAAGGCCTTACTGACATTTGACAAAATGATGTTTGTTTTCTATATTAATTCAAATAATATTATTTTGTGAAAATGGATGAAATGAAATTGGTTATGACTTCACCAAATGTGGTGTGTCCTAAATGTGGTTCTAAATTGTTTCATGAAGTAGTTGCTCTTAAGAGGATTTCGTCTATCATTTCACCAACTGGACAAGAAGAAGTAGTCCCTATACCAATGTATGCATGCATTAATTGTGGTGAAATTCCAGATGAATATAAGAAGAAGAGACAATATGATGTCATTATGGGAAACAAAACAGATGAGACAGTAGCAGAACAAAAGACAGAGGAACCAAAGCCAACAATTATTATGCCTTAATTAATAAAACAATATAAGGTTTGAATATGCTATCCTTAATGGGTAGCATTTTTATTTTTAAATATGAAACTATTAATTGAATATTTAAGCACTAAAGTAAAACCATCACGCATATATGCAACTACACAAAATATTGAGTATATTGTACGTGATGAGATTGCTCGACTTGGAAAAAATGCTGACCTAAACCATATTGACACTTCTGATGTTACAGATATGACTATGGTGTTTGATGGCAAGCATTTTGAAGGTGATGTGTCAAAATGGAACACATCAAAGGTGACAAATATGTCGCATCTATTTAGCAATTGTCATGATTTCAATTGCGATATTTCTAATTGGGATGTGCATAATGTAGAAAACATGGAAAACATGTTTTTCGCTTGTTACAAATTCAATCAAGACTTAAATAATTGGGATGTCAGAAAAGTTAAAAGAATGCAATGCATGTTCTATTACTGTAGCATATTCAATGGAAACATAACCAATTGGCAATTAGATAACTTAATGGTGACAAAATACATGTTTATTAGATGCCTTAAATTTAATCAAGACATATCTAATTGGAAAATGCCCAAACTTATGGATGCAAGCTATATGTTTAGAGAGTGTGAAGCATTCAACCAACCCATTGGAAAATGGGATATGCATAATGTCATCACTATTGAACAAATGTTATATCACTGCATTAGTTTCAAACAAAATCTAAGTTCTTGGGAATTGAAAGACAATTGCAAAACTAACTTTGCATTTACAAGAACCCAAATGACTAAAAAAATGAAACCAGCAAATTTATGAAAAACATAAATGAATATTGTGACCAAATTTCATTAAATGAGTATTTAAGCACTAAAGTAAAAGTTGATGAGATTGACAATATAGAAAATTTAAGTATGGAAGACTTTAAAAAACTTCTTTCCGGCCTTAAGTTTGAAGAACGTGATCAAGGTCAAAGCAGTATACATGGAAATGTCCATACTGCATTAGAATATAAGTCAAAATCATTTATGGCAATATTTTGGGAAGACAAATATAGATCATTCAATAATAGAGATAAAGCATATGACATATTGTTTTCAGATGGAAAAGATTATGTTTGCAATATGTGGTATGATGACAATGGAAATTATATTAAAGATGCTAGTTTTCAACAGGGTTTTTATAAAACAACAGGATATTATGGTGGATATTATAAAGGACCTCGCACTAGTCAATATGGTGAGAATGCAATTGTTGAGATAAAAAAATTCTTATATGATCAGAAATAATGAGAATATTGACAGAATATTGTAAGCAAATTTCATTAAATGAATATTTGTCAACTAAAGTTAAAGTTACAAGAGGATTTCCTGAAAATTTTGATGTAAAGGAAATTGGACATTATTGTGAATTGAATGGATTGAATGAATATAAAGCAGAACAAATACGTTCTATAGATGTATATCCTATTGTTATGTATATAATTAGTAACACTCCATATAGCTCTCTTAATAAATTAGAATATTTGCTTTATTGCGACTATCCAGTAGACACATTTAGTTCCAAAGCAATTTTGATAACTTATGAAAAGAAAGACAAATCAAATGCCAAAATAAATCCAGTTTGCCATTTCATTACTTATGATGATAAGACAAATGAAATGAATGTCATTTCACATGAATCACATGAAGACTCTATTGTTAATTTTGACATTAGGAAACTTCATATATTTTATGGGTTTAATTCTGCTATTAAAGTTAAAGTTGAAAGAATTGAAGAATTTGAAAAGTTTAGAGCCACAATAAATGATATAATGGAAAGAGAATGAGACAGTTAAATGAATATTTAAGCACTAAAGTAAAGCCAAGCATAATAAAAGCTACAAATGAGACTATAAGAAAGATAGTTAAAGATGAGTTAAAGAGGCTTGGAATGGGTGCTGACTTAAACCATATTGATGTAAGTGAATGCAGCGAATTGAAAGAAATATTCCACAACTTGACATCTGATGGTGAATCATTTCATGGTGATGTCTCAAAATGGAATGTTGAAAACGTAACAGATATGTATTATTTGTTTGCATATTGTTATGACTTCAATTGTGATTTGAGTGGTTGGGATGTCCATAATGTAAGGAATATGAGAAATTTGTTTTATAATTGCGTAAGGTTTGAAGGCAAAGGTCTTGAAAATTGGAAAACTGACTCATTAGAAATTGCAGGATCAATCTTTTGTGGATGTGATGAATTCAATGGAAATGTTGAAAACTGGAATACTGAAAAAATGACAAATGCTTCATATATGTTTGCTCATTGCAAAAAGTTCAATCGTGATTTGTCTAAATGGAATGTTGAAAAGATAAGACAAGCAAACAATATGTTTTATGAATGCAAAAAGATAAAGTTTAGTTTTGATGATTGGTATTTGCATGATTGCCAAAATGCTGAAGGAATGTTTGGAGACTCTGACATTTATGCCAATATGAAAGATTTTTATATCCCTTCTAATTGTGAAATACACAATATGTTTTTAAATTGTGAAAAACTAAGAAAGAATAGTAGCTTTTGGCCACGTGAAATAAATGCAAAAATAGCAAAGGGCTATCCTGCTTGGAAATTTTTCGGATAATGTTTGAATTTTAGTTATTGGCATTTCTATTTTTATATGAACAATTATTATTAAATGCAAGTTTGGTAAAATCAGACTTGAGCAACTAAAAATATTTATAAACATAAAATTATGAGCAACAAAAGAGTTTGTGGTATCGATTTGGGTACCGGTAATAGCTGTGTAGCTATTGTTGAGGCTGGTAAAGCCAAAGTTATTGAAAACAATGAAGGTAGAAAAACTACACCGTCAGTAGTTTACATTAAGGGTGACGAACGCAAGATTGGTGATCCTGCAAAACGTGGCCAGGTAATGAATCCTAAAAACACCATTTCTTTTATCAAGCGTTTCATGGGTGCGGATTGGAATGATCCAGACGTACAGAAAATGATTAAGATGGCGAACTATGACGTTGTCAACAAGAATGGAAAACCTTATGTAAAGATTGATGGAAAAGAATATTCCCCAGAACAAATTTCAAGCATGATTGTCAATCATATGAAGGACATCGCCAAAAACTATTACAATGAGGAAATTGAAGGCGTTGTAATTACATGTCCTGCATGGTTCAATGATGTTCAACGTCAGGCTACAAAGGCAGCTGGTGAGCTTGCTGGTTTGAACGTTCTTCGTATCATCAATGAGCCTACAGCTGCTATCCTTTCATCTGACATTAAGGTGAGTGGCAACCAAAGCAAGATTGTCATGGTCAACGACCTTGGTTGCGGTACTGAAGACGTCAGTATTTGTGAAGTTTCAGATGGTATGATTGAAGTACTTGCATCTTATGGTGATGTGTTCCTTGGTGGACAAAATTATGACAATGCTATTGTTGAATGGATCCTTGATGAATTCAAGAAAGATAAGGGTGTTGATCTTAGAAATGACCAAATGGCAATGGCACGTATCATCACCGCTGCCGAAAAGGCAAAGTGTGAACTTTCTTCAACCACACAAACAGAAATCAATGAGCCTTATATCACCTCTCTTGATGGTGTACCTCAAATGTTGATTATGACACTTACAAGAGCTAAATTTGAAGCATTGACTGCTGACCTTACTAAAAAGGTTGTTGAATGTGCTCGTCAAGCTCTTTCTAAGGCAGGTAAAACCTATGGTGAACTTTCTGAAATCCTTTTAGTTGGTGGTTCAAGTCGTATCCCATCAGTACAAGAAGCATTATCTAAGGAATTTGGCAAACCTTTGAACAAGACTGCTAACTATGACGAGGCCGTCGCATTGGGTGCTGCAATCCAAGCAAACACTATCATTGGTGGTGAAGGTTCTGACAACGCAGTGCTTTTGCTTGATGTAACTCCTATCTCATTGGGTATTGAGACAATGGGTGAAGTCATGACTAAGTTGATTGACGCAAACACCACAATTCCTACTAAGAAAGTTCAGGTATTCTCAACAGCCGCTGACAACCAGCCTGCTGTATCTATTGTTGTTCTTCAGGGTGAACGTCCAATGTCAAGAGACAACAAAGTGATTGGTAGGTTTGAACTTGATGGTATTGCTCCTGCTCCTCGTGGTGTCCCTCAAATTGAAGTAACATTTGATATCGATGCTAACGGTATCTTGAGTGTATCTGCTAAGGACCTTGGAACTGGTAAGGAGCAACACATCACTATCAACAACACCAATGCACTTTCTCAAGAAGAGATTGACAGAATTAAAGCTGATGCTGAGAAGTTCAAGGCAGAAGATGAAAAGAAGAAAGCTGAGATTGATGAAATCAACAAGGCTGAAACTTTCTGCAACCAAGTAAAGAATGCCCTCAAGGAAGATGCCTACGGTGACAAACTTACTGAAGACCAAAAGAATGAACTTAATCCTTTGATTGAGACTCTTGAGGAGAAAATCAATACTCGTAATGTTGAAGAGATCAAGGCTGCTAAGGATGCACTTGAAAAGGTGTTCCAACCTATCATCACCAAGATCTATGAAAACGTAGCTCATGAGGCAAACAACAACAATTCTCAGAGCCAGGGTGCCCAAAATCCTTTCGACAACATGAACATGGAAGGCAACCCATTCACTGAAGCAAAATAAGATTTATGCAACAAATTGAGACAGCTAGCTTATGTTAGCTGTCTCTTTTTAAAATATTTTTTTGAAATCTTAGTTTTTTGTTACTATTTAGTATTGAAACTTCAAATTTACAATCATGAAAACTACAAATTACAGAATTGAGTATCTTCGCAGAGGCGAAAAGACTATTGCAACTAACAAGGAAGGCAACCAAATTAGCTTTGAAAGCATTGGTGAAGCTCGTAGGTTTGTCAACAAGGCAAGAGCAAATGAACCCAACAATCCTATCACTTTCATGAACAAGGTCAACATTTGCGAGTTTGAAAACGACAAGTTTGTTTCAGTTGTTGAACAGTTCTAACAATGAAGTACAACGATTATCCAAATTATAGCATCTATTGGTGTGATGGTGGAAGCTTCAAGGTGTATAAGGGGAGTGGAAGCCAAAGGAAACCATTTGCTACAATTGACGAAGCACGAGAGCTTGTCAGATCACATCGTGAGTCAGCTGACAAGAGGTTTAAAATCTTCGCTCATTACCAAGCAGTGATTGTAAGATATGACTCACAATATGACACAAAAATAGAAGAAATTATATAAGCATGATCTCAGTAACATTTAAGAATGTAAATAGCTTTTTTGTTGTCACCAATGGTAGGAATGAGATCTATCATTTCTCAATGAATTGGGAAGAAGCTAAAAAGATGACAGATTTCTATAACAGCACAATACATAATGAAGGTAAGTTCACTTACCAAGAAATAGATAACTGTCATAAAATTCTTATTGAAGGAATTAATGCTTAATAGGAGGTTGAAATGGCTAAAGATTATTACAATATATTAGGAGTTGATAAGAATGCATCTGATGATGACATTAAGAAAGCATTTCGTAAGCTTTCTATGAAATGGCATCCAGACCGCCACGCAAATGATTCCGAAAAAGAAAAGAAAGAAGCTGAAGAGAAGTTCAAGGAAATTGCAGAGGCTTATGGTGTTTTGTCAGACAAAGAGAAACGTGACAAATATGACCGTTTTGGTGATGCTGATGCACCTGATATGTCTGGCTTTGGCAATTTCGGTGGAATGTCAGCAGATGACATCATCAATATGTTTGCTGGCCGTTCTGGCGGCAGTAGGTTTGGTGGATTTGGTGGTTTTGGAGATATGTTTTCTGGACATGGATTTGGTGGAAGGACAAGACAAGAAGTCATTGAGCCAGGAACAGACAAGGTGTTCAATATGGCTTTAAGCATTGAAGATGTCTTTAATGGAACATCAAAAGATCTTGAATATGAAGCAGATATTCGTTGTGGACATTGCAATGGACAAGGAGGAAGTGGAATAGAAACTTGTCATCATTGCCATGGTACGGGAATGATGACTGAGACACAACGTCAAGGTTATACAATCATTCAAAACTCATATCCTTGTCCACATTGCCATGGAACTGGTAAGGCTGTAAAAGAAGTTTGCAAGGAATGCGGAGGCATTGGATTCAAGAAGACAAAACGTAAAGAAAAGATAACTGTTCCAGCTGGAGTACTTGAAGGCCAAGCAATTAGGATTGATGGTGCCGGAAATGAGTCAAAGAGCCCAAAGGGTCCTAATGGCAATTTGATTATCCAATTTGTATATAAGTTTGATAAGTCAAAATATGCAATTATGAACAATGGAAATGGACCTGTCATTTATGAAAAGGTTGACATTCCATATTATGATTGCATCCTTGGTGCAGATAGGACATTGACAGCTCCTAATGGAAAGACAATAAAATATAATGTAAAAGAGAACACTAAGTCAGGAGACACCATTATTGTAAAGGGTGAAGGTATTAGAGGAAATGACTATATTATTATAGCCAATATGACTTATGTTGACTATAGTTTCAAAAAGTCAGGTAAGGAATTGAGTTATTTGAAAGACATTCAAAAACTTCATCAAAAATTCAATGAAAAGTAATGATGAATAAAAGCATAGGTGTTTGGGTTTATGTCAATAAGAATGGGTTTATTGGAATGTCAGCAGACCAGCCTCAACGTGATGAGAAGAATGGAAAGTGGACAGTGAAGAATCCATTTTGCAATAGCAAGCTTTACCAAATGATTGTCACTACAGTGCAAAAGACAAATATGAATTGGCAAACTGACCCAGAATATTTTGAGATAAATTTGCAATGAAGACACAAAACAATATAGAGGTAATGGAAATTGACACTAAACCAGAAATAATTGTGACAACTGCAAGGAAGCGTTTAGTCATAGGTGACATTCATGGTCACCTTGAGCCATTTAAGTCAATTTATGAGAAGGAAGATCCTGATGATGTGATTGTCCTTGGTGACTATTTTGATAGTTTTCATGGCACTGATGATGACATTATCAATTGCTTTAAGGAAATCCTTAAGATGAAGAAGAACCATAAGAAGGGTGAGTTCATTCTTTTGATTGGCAATCATGACTTCCATTATATGGATTTGAGCGAGTCATATTCTGGTAAGCGTAAGTCATATATGTTTGCTGTTTCTACAATGTTAGACAAATGCATGGAGAAGAAACAGTTGCAATACTTTTATATTGACAATGTGAATAAGACAGTATATTCTCATGCAGGCATTATGAACAAATGGCTTAATGAGAACAGATTGTTCATTTCTAAATTGGAAGACCTTAATGACATAGATCCACGTAAGTTCCGTTTCACATTTCGTGGTGGTGACACTGGATATGGAGATGGTCCTTATGCAAGCCCAATTTGGGTGCGTCCAGGCACTTTATTGAATGATATGTATGAAGACTTAGATGGACATATGTGGACACAAATTGTTGGGCATACACATGGAAAGGCAATTATGTGGACTTACAATCATGATTGTTTCAAAGGATGCCATACATATCGTAATGTTTCTGAAAACAATGGAAATGGTGTTGACCCAATATTGTATGTAATTGACTCATTACCAAATTATTATATAGTTGAAGAGCTTGATGATGAAGGAGTCTTAATTACTCGTGAAATTAAGTCAACTGAAGGCATATATGATGCAAACAAAAAACGTGATGAAGAGATAAAAAAATTGGCGGAAGCATGTGGAATATTGATGGCTACGCCTATGAATACATAATATGATTAGTGCAAAGAAAAATTACAAAGATGAATTCATAAAATCATTACAATGTGAAGATCCAAAGAAACTTTTAGAAACTTGGCATAACAGATCAAATGATGATTTTTATTCAACATTAGAAGAACTTAAGTGTTTGACTGATAAGCATTTCACATCAGAAACAAACCCTTTGTTGTTTGTCATGATGGCTTATTGTTTTGATGGCGACAGAAATAAGTCAGTTGACAAAGTTCGTTCAATTTTAGGTTCATTAGTAAATGAAAAGAATGATTATGATGATGTCATAACAAAGTTTGTTGATTTAGAGATAGTTGCAGAATGTGATGAGTCTAAGACTTTGATAGAGTTGAACAAAAAAGTTGCTATATCAGACTATTATGACTTAGTCATTTCTGGTTTTGACACTGAATATGGCATTAAGGGACGCAACCTTAGAGTTGTGCCAAAGAAGAACTCTTTATTGTTCTATTTTGATGCTTATGGAGATGAAGATGACTTGCAATGGCTTAAAGACAATTTGTTCATTAAGATTCCTGGTGAAGACAACTTCATGAAACGTGTAATCACATTCAGTTTAAGAGACAAAGTCACAGAACAATATTATGATTTGTTCTATTTAAGTGAATGCTACCCAATAAGCTTTATGGACAACATTGACAGAAATGAGACAATCACTTTGGAGTTTGAGTCATCTGAGCAATTCTTCTCATCAGAATGCGATATACAGATGATTGAAGACATAAAGAATGTTATTGAGAAAAAGCTCAATTCATTAGGGTGTGAAATAGAAGAATGCGAAGGAGAACTTCCACCATTAAGTGAAAAAAGCACTACATTAGATATGTCAAAGATTGGTGGATTGAAGTTCAGATTGTCAGGTTATGACAAAGATGAATGCATTCATTTTGACAATTTAAAGCTTTCTTACAATTCCAATAGTGACTTCACGTTCAAACTTAACAATATTGATTTGAATAAGAATTCACTTTCTAAAGCACTCATGTTCCCTCCAGATACATTTGATCAAGCTAGATGTATGGTATCTAAAAAAGATATTGTAAAGGACATGAGGATTGATTTGTATGACGAGAGTGAATCTAAACTTTATGGTATTGTTGAGCTTAAGAATGCTTATGTGATTAGCTATTATGTGAATGAAAAAACAAACACTGCATCTATTGAAATCATTTGCGAAACATTCTTTATTGATGAACAAGATGATGACCAAGTTGCAAATTATGTAAGAAGCCAATTAAGTAATGTCATGACAGACTTATATAGAGATTTGTCATTCAATATTAATAGGCCATGGAATGAATATGACTAAAATGTTTCTATATTAAATTATGAGAAAACAAGATTTTGTAAAGTTAGCAGGATATGTAGCAGGAAAAATGACGATAATGTTTGAAATCAATTCATTATTGTCTGGTAGAGTGTTTATGAAGAATGACCCATTTGAATGTGATATCCATATTTGTGATGACAAACAGAATTGGGATTATGTATTCTTTGAACATGATGACTATCATAATGCTAAGTTTGACATTGACAGAATATTTGAGGAAATAAAAAAATTGTATAAAGACAAATGAAGGACGCAATAGAACTTATAAGAGAAGAAAGAGAACGCCAAAAGAATATAGAAGGCTGGACTATAGAACACGATGATAAGCATAAAGACAACCAACTTGCAAATGCAGCTGCAACCTATGCGATGGATGCAAATTGCAGAGATGGTCTAATGCATCTCGTGTATGATTGTGAATTGGCTGGAATTCCTCCAACATGGCCTTGGGATGAATCATGGTTTAAGCCAACTCCAAATGATAGGATTAGAGAACTTGTCAAAGCGGGTGCATTGATTGTTGCTGAGATTGAAAGACTTCAAAGATTAGAAAAATGAAACATTACGACAGCATACCGAGAATAGATGATGATGGAACATTAAAGTCCAAAATGGTTGTTGGCTATAACAAACTTGATGGCCAAAATTTTTGTGTAACTTACAATTGCAGAAAGAAGACTTGGGGCCAATGTGGTTCAAGAACTCGTACAGTAGATGAAAATGATGAGCAGTTTGGAAATACCGTGAAGTTCTTTAACAATTCAGGATATAAAGAAATTCTTGAAAAAATCATTAAAGAGTATTCAGGCAAAAAACTTCCATTCAATGGTGTTGAAGAAATCACCTTTTTCTTTGAATGGTATGGGTGGAATTCATTTGCCGGAAAACATAATGAAGGAGATGAAATGCATCTTGCTCTTATTGATGTATTCCTTAAAAAGAAGGGATATATGGAACCAAAAGACTATGAGATGTGTTTCAGGTGTTCAGGAATTGAACTTCCTGACATGATCTATTCAGGGCCTCTTAATAGTGAAATAATTGAAAAAATCAAAAGTAATGATTGGACTCAACCAGATTGTTGGAATTCTAAAGTCCATGAAGGTGTGGTGTTCAAACGTTCAACATTAATGAAGGGCCAACGTAGACCTTCTGTAAAAGTAAAGACAAAATGGTGGCTTGAGAAGCTACATTCAATGTACACTGAAGAAGAATGCAAATTGCTTGAATAATGTATGTGGATTTTACAAAAGAAGAACTATATGAATTGAGACAATATTGGTACTCAAAATATTGTAATGAAGTATGTGTACCTGAAAAGAAGGTGTTTTATGCCTTATATCAAGCATATGACAACTTAATTAATTTTCCAAACAAAGAATATAAGAATGCAAATTGATGAAATAATAAAATTGGTATCAAACACCAAGCTTTATGCATTAGAACCAGGTTCTGAAGTTGAAGTAAGCATATATGTTCCAAAACAATGTCATGAAAAAATAAATGGAGAAATATATACTCAAAAACTCGTTAATATAACTTCAAAAGCAATATTTCTTGGAATCAAAAACAAAGATAATGAATATGATTCTTTAAAGAATTGTATTGAAACCTGCGATAAAGATAATGTTGATGTTTTTGACATACATTTACTTATACAACATCTAGAGTTTTCAATATCAGGACAAAGAGAGTATTTTGCTTGGCCAGATATGATAACTTATGATGAAGTTGAATTATTTTTTTCAGATGGATGCAGAAACAATACTTCTGATTTTAAAATGATAATCAAATAATTTTTACTTATGGAAAACACTGAAAACATGACTCTTAAAGAAAAATGTTATGCTTACCAACATGAAGCTAACTATTTCCTTGATGAAGACAAATACATAATTGCACACCTTGATGGAAGAAGCTTCTCTAAAATGGTGAAGAACAAGTTTGAGAAGCCATTTGATGACTTCTTCATTGACACAATGAACCAAACTGCTATCTATCTTTGCAAAGAGGTGAATGGTGTAAAGTTTGCTTATGTGCAAAGTGATGAGATTTCTTTAATCATCAAAAAGAATCGTGAAGAAAGTCATGTCTTCTTTGATGGTAGAGTATGCAAAATGCAATCAATCATGGCTTCATTAGCTACTGCTAAGTTCAACCAACTTATGATGTTGAACGAAGCAAAGAAAGTCAAAAAAGCTAGCAGATTGCTTTGTGTCACTATTCCAGATTTGATTGAGCATGCTCCACTTTACCAATTCGATTGCAAAGTATGGAATGTTGACAATGCTAATGACGCAATGGCTTGGATTTTGTTCCGTAACATTGATTGTGTTCGTAACAGCAAACAACAGACTGCACAAACATGGTTGACTTACAATGACTTAGTAAGATTGAATGCTGACCAGCAAATTGAGCTTCTTAAAAAGAGAAAAGGTGTTGACTGGAATGAGTTTGAAAATGGAAAGAAGTTTGGTCGTATAGTAAAAAAAGTACAAAAGTATTTTGCAACTCCAGAAGGCATTGAATTTATGAGGAATGTTTGGGAACCTACTCCTGGGTTTGACATGACCAATCAGGACAATCGTATCAACTTTATTAATGAACTTAACATAATCGACAATTATGGGGATGATAATGAACAGGAGCTCATTTGAGAAGCTTATTGATGAAGACATAAAATGGTTAGAAGACATAATGCAAAAGACAAACCCACATTCATTAGAAGGCAAACACATAGTAGATTGTCTTAAAATGATGCCTGAATTGTTATATGACTATTACTACAAAAAAGCTTAAATTTAGTTATGGAAGAACATATTAAAATTTATGAAATAAAGCATCCTGCCTTTCGTAAAGATGTTGAGATGTTAGTTCAAGCCGACTCAATGGAAGAAGCAATAAAAAAGTTTAATGAAAGATATGAATATGACTATGATGTTGACCTTGATAGAATTGAAGGATGTTATTTAAAATATGATTTAGAAGTTATTGTTTAAGTTATTGATTACCAATTTATTATCACATATTTTGATCTGTTTTAATAGTATTTAAAACAGATCATTTTATTTTAAATGAATTTTGCAATATTTGTTACTATATATTATTGAGAAACAATTAAAACACAACAAAATGAATATGACCGACAGAATGCTTGCAATCAATGGAATGAACAAAATGTTTTACTATGCAATGAACATTCCTTTTGTACAAACTACCTATTCAATGCCTTGGGATGACACCGAAACCAAAACTGAATGGCTTCCAAATTTTGTAGAAGGTGTTGATTGGACTTGTGACAAGGCTCATATTGTTGGACTCTGGAAGGATGCCTCTGAACAGGGTGGCTACTTTGGAAAGTTTATGGCTTTCTATTCTTATCTTGACAACAAGAATCGTAAAGCATTGCTTGACTACATTTGTGAAACTTACAACACTGAAGTCCCTTTATATAAATAAGAACTAATGAGCAGACACATAACAAAGTGCAAATGGTGCCAACATGGTGCATTTAGTTACAAATATGGAGAATGGAACTGTTGGTATGATGAGCGTCCTTTGACTGATGCAGAAGCAAAACGTGGTTGTAGAGCTCATTTCAAACCCAATAAAGAATGTCCTGAATCAATATGCAAAGAACTTGGACTTGAAAAAGAAATAATTGGCTTATTTGGATTTTGAAAATGAAAAACAAAGAACAACATATCAATATCACCAATAGGAAAGCTTATCATGATTATTTCATACAAGATGAGTTCACTGCTGGTATTATGCTTGTTGGAACTGAAATAAAGTCAGTCAGACATGGTAAGGCAAACCTATCTGACTCTTATTGTGTTTTCAAAGGAAATGAAATGTTTGTTGTAGGTATGCACATTTCAGATTATGAAAATGCAAGTTTTGCAAAGCATGATCCAAAAAGAGACAGAAAACTCCTTATGACTAAAAGAGAGCTTAAAAAGCTTAAAGTCAAAATTCAAGAAAAGGGACTTACTATTGTTCCGTTGAATTTGTTCATTAATGAACGTGGTCTTGCAAAACTTAATATTGCAGTAGCAAAAGGTAAGCATACCTATGACAAAAAAGAGTCAATAAAAGAAAGAGACATTGATAGAGAACTTGAAAGAATCTAATATGAAAAAGGTAAACATTTACAAAATAGAGTACAGAGTTGACATCAACACTCCAGAAGTCAATATGCAGAATGTAGGACAGGTTGCATTTGTTGTTGGTTATGACAATATTCCTGAAAAGATTATGGCCCAATGGAACAAGAACAATGTAAGACTTGTCCCCGGATCTATCAATGTATTTCCATATATGCAAGATGTCTATTATGATGAAGAACACATTCATGGACATGCTGAACTGTTCAAAGTTACAAGCAAAGACGGTCAGACAAAATATTTTAGCGTGCTTACATATACTGTTGGCAGAGTTCATGAGTATATGAGAGAAAATAATTTGTTGCAGGATATTGATCCATTCACAAATCCTTACTATATTAGTTACGAAAATTGCAATATAATCTTATAAAAATGAAAGAAAGACAAATCAATCTTATTGGTAAGTACACCAATGGAAACTACAAAGTTATGCTTATGTCTGATGGCACTAAAATCAGATACAACGATTTAGACAACCTTACACCTGCCTTTGCTGAGTCTATGGATATCAAGCTTACAGACAAGTGCTCTGTTGGTTGCCCATTCTGCTATGAGAAGTGCACACCAGCCGGAAAGCATGGTGACATCATGAACCAAGCATGGATCCAATCTGTCCATCCATACACCGAACTTGCTATCAATGGCAACGACATGGACCATCCACAACTTGAAGAGTTCCTTAACTTTATGAAGGAAAAGAAAGTTGTTGTCTCTATGACAGTCAACCAAAAGCAGTTCATGAACAACCTTGAAAAGATTAAGGAGTACGTTGACAATAAGATGATTTATGGAATTGGAATTTCCATTTCTTCTGATGTTGATGAGAAGGTTTTCGAAGCTATCATGCAATTTGACAATGCTGTCATTCACCTTATCAATGGTATCATTACTCCTGAGTTTGTCAAAAAGTATGAGAACTACATCTCCAAGATTAAGGTCCTTGTCCTTGGCTACAAATATGTTGGCCGTGGTGTTGCTTACAAAGATGAGCATAATGAGGTTGCTAAGAACATCCAGTGGCTTAAGGATAGCTTCATTGAGATGTATAAGAGCAACAAGTTCAAACTTGTCTCTTTTGACAACCTTGCTATTGACCAACTTGAACTTGAGAAGCAAATCAAGGAGCATCCTGAACTTGGCCTAAATTGGGAGAACCTTTACATGGGTGATGATGGAGATTTCTCTTACTACATTGATGCAGTGAATGAGACTTTTGCAAAGAATTCCACATTGTCTAAGGACTTCAAGTACCAAATCAATGGTATGAATGTTAATGAGATGTTTGACTATATTAAATCTATAAAATAGTTGAAATGATACAAATCAGAAAAAACATATTTGAGACAAACTCTTCTACTACACATTGCCTTGTCATTGGCAAAATGCCAGATATCAAAGAAAAGATTGAAGAGTTCAAAAAAGAACATGGTACACATATAGTGTTTGGCAAAATGCTATATAAAGATGTTTATGATAATGTACTTTGGAAAGAACCATCTATGAATGAGGACACACCTTTCCAAGTTAAAGCAGATATGCTTTATTTCTCTATGTATGTGTGGACTGATGCAACTGATGTGCTTTCTTTCTTATATCGTAGGCAAAAGCTTACTGAAAAACTTAATGAGCTTGGTTTTACTGTAGAATACAAAGAAGACCCTGAATTGCTTATTGAAGACAACCACTATAGGACATATGACATTGATGAGAATATGTGGGACTATATGTGGAATGACATGGATGAGATTGTCAACTATCTATTTGGAAAATATGTACTTTATTACTCTTGGTGTGATGAAGGCTGTGCAGAATGCCCACATTCTATTGAAGAGGCCATACGCAGGTTTTCTCAATATGACAAGAATGGTGAAGCAGAATTTGAAGTACATCACTATAGATAAAGTTATAAATACAATTAAATAAAACTTAATGATATGATACAAATTCGCAAAAATTGTTTTGAGACAAATTCAAGTTCAACACACTCTTTAGTGATCACACCCAAAAAAGATTTTGAAAAGGATTTCAATTTGATTCTAAATGACAAGAATGAAATTGAAGTAAATGGTTGGGATCAATTAAGTGATTATGTTGCATATGGCTTTTATGAGAAATTAGCTTATATGCTTTCTTGGATGTATCTTCGTGAGAATGACAATCCTTATTGGGATGAAGAAGATGTTGAAAGAGATGATTTCGTCTATCCTTCTGACTATCTTGACACAACTTATGAAGATGAATACCAAACTATATTAGAAGTCATCCAAAAACATTTTCCACAAGTCAAAGGGTTTAGACTTACTAACATTAGTGAGATTAGTTGGGATCATCAGACAATGCCTTATGAAAGTGACTTTATTATTGACTTATATAATGAGGAAGAAATTGAAGGGTATTTGTTCAATGATGATGCTATTGTTAGAGTAGGAAGGGACTAATATGCGAATTTACCATTATGACGGAACTAACCGGTATGTCACATGTCCTGGATGCCATTCGCCATTTGAGTGGGAAGATGGTGATTTACAAATAGATTCAGCACATCCAGAATATTTTTGTGTTGAATGCACAGTATGTCATGAAAAAATGTATCTTTATGGTTCTGATGAATTGAAAGAAAACTACGAAAAATTTTCAAAAAAATAAACTCAAATTATATATGGAAACTATTGCTAATATTTTGGGAGTCATTTTGATTGCAGCTATTTTAGCTATCTTATTTGCATTCCCTACTATGTGGTTATGGAATTGGTTGATGCCAGCTATTTTTGGTTTGACTAAGATTACATTCTGGCAGGCTTTGGGTATCAATATTCTTTCTGAAATTTTATTCAAAAGCACATCAAGCAAGTAACTAAAATGGAACAACCAAAAATCAGAATTGAAGACTGCAATTGGAACGATGTTTCCAAGAAAGCAGGACGTCAGATAGCTGTCTTGCCATGGGGCTCATGTGAGCCTCATGGTGAGCATCTTTCATATTGTACAGATACAATATTGGCAACAATAATAGCTGATGAAGCAATAATGAAGACAGACAGACCAAGCACTTTCATGATGCTTCCACCTATTTCTTATGGTTCTCAAAACCTTGGGCAATATGACAAGAAATATTGTATGCATTTGTCAATTGAGTCTCAAAAGTCAATATTGAGAGACATTGTCAGTTCGCTTACAAGACAATACATTTCAAAGTTAGTCATTATCAATGGGCATAATGGAAACAACTTTAAGACAATTGTAAGAGACTTAGAGCTTGAATTTGACATTGACATTTATGTTTGCAATTATTTAGACATTGCAGACAAAAAGTTCATGGAGACAATTGAAGGATCAGAGGAGTTAGATGATCATGCAGGGTTTACTGAAACATCACTTATGTTGCATTACAGAGACAATTTTGTCAACATGGAAAACCTTGACATGAATGAATATGACAGATATGCAAAGACAAAAGAAGGAAATTCATTCTTATGGACACCGCGTAGTTGGGACGAATATTCATGCAATACAAGGATTGGTGATCCTCGTAGTTCAAACAAAGAGGCAGGAAGACGTATTGCAGAACATATTGTTGAAGTGCTGTCTAAAGAATTGAACAAAATTTTGAATTTTGAATTATGATACAAATAAGGACATCAGTTTTTGAGACTAATTCAAGTATGACTCATTGTTGCGTCATAGCTTTGGAAAATGAATTCGTTGAATGGAAAGAAGGCCATTTGTTGTTTTGCAATTTTGAAGAGAACTTCTTGCCAGCATATGAAGCTAAAGAAAGAAATCTTGAGTTGTTAAGAGAGTATGCAGAAACTTATTCAGAGCTTGATGAGTATGCAATTGAAGAATATGAACAAGGAAAGAAAAGCATTTATGATGTATGTTGTAACGCTGATCTTAGCTATCTATTGTTTAAAATGTATTTGACTGATAGGGAATACGATGAGTTGTTGTATGAAATGAATTATGAATATTGGGAAAACGTGCATCAGTTTTAGCAAACCCTCAAGCAAAGATTATTGCATTTGGATATATAGGAGATGATCATTAAAAATTACATATTATGAAACAGATTAGAAAAAGTGTATTTGAGACAAATTCAAGTTCTACTCACAGCGTAAACATCTATGGAGCTTCAAACCCTCCAATGTATGAATACACTTTAGGTGAGTATGTTGATCCAGCTGACCATTACATTCATATTCAGTTTGGTGAGTTTGGTTGGGGTTATGATGAGTATGAAGATGACTTCAATAAACTTGCGTATTTATTGACTATGATTTTGGAGACACATAAAGCTACTTTTGGACGTGGTGGAATCAAAACAATAGATGAATTCTATATGCTTGATGACTTCCTATTAGTAGAGTCAATCGTTACTGAACATATTCCTGGATGCAAAGGGATTTGCATTTTTGATGATGGTTTTGAATTCCATGAATATGATGATCCTGACATTGATATCAATAATGAAGCACATGGATATCTTTCACATAATGGCTATATTGACCATCAATCATGTGAAGGCTATCATTGTTTATCAGATTTCCTTGAAGATTGGGATGTCACTATTGAAGAATTTTTGTTCAATCCATATGTAGAATTAGTCATTGATAATGATAATCATTGATTTTGATATGATGATTACGCCAAGTAGACCACAATATTCTGATTTGACATCTCAACGTTATAGCGGTTATCGACATGACAATGGTTTGATTAGTTTTATTGATACTAAAAACAAAGATATGATTTCTACTGATATGCTTTCTACTGATATGATTATGCAAATGCTTAATGATCGAATGATTAGCAAAACAAATGCAGATATTTTGCAACAAAAAGTAGCTGAAATAAAAGGGCGTCAATTCTTAGTCATTGGTGGTGATTCTTATAACATGGAAGAGATTACAAAAATCACAGTAGAAGATGAAAAAATAATATTGGCTTTTGGTGCATTCAATTATACAATCTATAAGCAAAATATCAAAAATTTCAGAGACATACCAAACATCATTTATGATTACTTTGAACATAAACATGGAAAAAATATAGGAAATGGCTAAATTCATAAAAATAAATGAATACATTATCAACTTAGATAATGTGACATATATTGACACCGAAGATGGTGATGATATTGACTTTAACTTTACTGGAGGTCAAGAAATTAGTTTCACTAGATCAAACAAGATTAAAAGTAAAGTGATGGATCTTCTAAAAGATGAAGAGCCAAAAGAAACTAAGAAAGTGATTGAGTAATCAGTCACTTTTAATTTTTATTGAATTTTGGAAAAATAGATTCTATATATATTTGGAACAAACAAATTAGACAAAATGACTGAAGAGAGATTTTTCCAGATTAAAGAAGCATTAGCGAGCATGATTAAGAACACCATTTTTGAGGGTAAGACCTTTATTGTTGGTGGAGCAGTTCGTGACTTGATGATGAAAAAGGAGATTAAGGATATTGACGTAGTTGTCAACATTCAAGGTGGTGGCTTGAAGCTTGCTCAGCACTTATACAACATTGGAAAGCTTTTAAGAGAGCCTGTTGAGTACCCACAGTACTCTGTCTCAATGTTTGTGTTGAAAGAGTTTCCAGATGTTGAGATTGAAGCTGTCCAGACTCGTAAGGAGAAGTATGTTGACTATGGTTCAAGAAACCCAGAGACTGCTTTTGGCTCAATTGAGGAAGATTGCATTCGTAGAGACTTGACTATCAATGCTCTTTATTTGAATGTCTCAACTAATGATGTTGTTGACTTGACTGGAGGTCTTCAGGACATAGATAAGCATATCATCAGAGTGACTAACCAAGACCCAGATGTGGTCTTTATTGATGACCCACTTCGTATCTTAAGAGTTGTCCGTTTCGCATCACGTTTTGGTTGGGAAATTGAGAAACCAACTTTCCGTGCAATGAAGAGAAACGTTGATCGCCTTGAAATCATCAGCATTGAGAGAATCAATGATGAGTTCTCTAAGATCATCACTTGCGACCACCCAAAGATGGCATTGAATATGCTTAAGGAAGTTGGTGCAATGAAATACATCATTCCAGAAGCTAAAGCATTGTATGATTGCACTCAGAATGAGTTCCACGGATATGACACCGTTTGGGAGCATACTATGGAGTTCATTGAGGTATTAGAAAGCAATGACTTAGTTCTTCGTTTGGCTGCTTTGTTGCATGACATTGGCAAGCCACAAACCAGAAGTGTCGGTAAGGATGGAAGAGTCCATTTCTACTTCCACGAGTTTGCTAGTGCAAAGATTGCTAAGGAAGCTCTTCGTAGACTTCGTTACCCAAATGAAATCATTAAGGAAGTTGCCTTCTATGTTGAAGAGCATATGAAGTTCTTCTGCTTCAAGTACGATAGCCCAAATGTAAAGGTTGTTCGTCGTGTCCAGTATGATTGCGAAAATGTTGAGAGGTTTTCTAACCTTATGCGTTTGATGCAGGCTGACCGTATGTCAGTTGCTGACAAGTACAAGGAACCAGGATTCTATCTTGCAATGATGAACTATTCAGCAGAACTTATGGTGAAGAATGAAGCAATGTTCGGATATAAGCTTCCAATTGACGGTAATGACATTATGCAAATCAAGGGAATTCCTGGTGGACATAATGTGCATGTAATCAAGGATGCAGTACTTGAATATGCAATTAAGTGCAATCCAAAAATGTCTCGTGAGTCTGCTATCAAGTTCATTAAAGGATATAACCTTAAGAAGTCTAACTAATTGAAAAACCAATAATATGGAAAAAATCGAAATAAAGTCAAAAAATCCAAACCTGAGTATTTCCATTGGCATGGATGATTTATGTGAAGTGTTGATCAAACTCCCTATGGAACAACGAATTCATATTATCAACTATATCTTGGAATATTTTGGTGGTAAAGAGTCTCCATTGAAGGCTTTAGCCGAACAAAGATACAAAGATGCTATTAAAGAAGTAAAAGCTTTCAAAGAATTGGCAGCAGAACCAATCATGGCAGATTCTAGTGGATCATACTATACTGTAGCTAAAAAGTATGAGAAAGAGGCAGACATTTGGAAGCAATTGGCTGATCTTGAAAATGAAAATAATTAATTCTTTAAAGCTATGAAATTGTCTATCAAAATTGAGTACACTACTTCTGATGAAAGAATCGTTTTATATGTTGTTAGAGTTAGCAATGGCGAAACTGGTTTTGTGACTTCATTGCAAAAACAAAAACATAAATACTGGAATGGAGAAGAACATGAAGATGTTTGGCATTGTGATGGATATAACCTTTGTGCTTCAAAAACATATACAGTTGAACAGGTGATTGAAGCATTATATGGTGAACATTTTTTAGACAATGAAGATAATTGGATTTATGGATAAAATTTTAAAATCAAACTTATATGAATGACTATAAAGAAATTTTTGATGTTATGGTCACTAAGACCGCTAACTATTTGAAAGACAATGGTTTGAAAACTATGATTCTTGGAATTAGCGGTGGTATTGACTCTACTGTAACTGCTGCTATCTGCAATGAAGTAACCAAACGTAATCCTGAATTGAGATTCATTGGAGTCTCTTTGCCTTGTTCTACAAATGGACAAGATGAACGCCACTCTGCAGATGCTACTATTCAGGGTTTCTGCGAATATTCATCTTCAACTGAACATAATCTCCAAAAGTTGTTTTCAGGTGTTCGTGAATCATTTTCAGAAGACTATAATTGGCTTGGTATTGATGGAAGCACAAAATTAGCCGAAGGCAATATCAAGGCCCGTTTAAGAATGATGTATTTGTATAACCTTGCAAGCCTAACGCAAGGAATTGTAATGGACACTGACAACCTTACTGAACACTATCTTGGCTTTTGGACTATCCACGGTGATGTTGGTGACTTCAATCCTATTGGTGGTCTTTGGAAACATGAAGTGTATGAGTTGGCTAAATGGTTGTCAAACGAGTTTTACAATGGAACTACAGATTCACGTAAAATCATTGCTATTCGTAAAGCTATTGTCATCACTCCTACAGATGGCAATGGTGTAGCAGTTGGTGGTGACATGGCTCAGATTGCTCCAGGGCACACATATAATGATGTCGATGACATTCTTATGACATATCTTACTTCTATTGAAATGCATACAGACGCATATCAAAATGCTATGTATATGCTTAATGAAAAATATGGAGCAGAAACTGTTGAAAGAGTTATTAATCGTCACGTCAATTCTGAATTCAAACGTAAAAGACTGCCTATTGCAATTGAAAGAAAAGAATATCAAAATTTTATTGAAAAATGACAGACAAAGAATTCATCCAGCAAAATCCTGATGCAAAGTTTATTGGGTTCATTAAAGTAGGCAATTGTGGTTGTGGAATGTATTTTACCGACCGCGCTCAATATGAAGCCAAACTTGATAGAGTTTGGGATTCTGGACATGACTTTGAAAGTAGAATTATCAAAGAATAACGATGACAGACTTTAACAAATACCAATTTGTGGCTGAAAAGAAAGAAGGACCTTGGAAAAGAAAAATAAGAGTATGGAAATACTCTGACAATTCAAAGCTTTTCTATCTTGTCAGTCCACCTTATGACAAGAATGAACCAAAAGTCCAACCACTTGACTTTATTGAGACTGGACTTAGGTTAGACAAATTTGAGAAGTACACTAAGAGCAATAACATTTTTGAGAAGCTAAACCTTATGTGGAATGCATTCTCAGACACCTGGGAATATGATGGTAAGACTTATTTTGCCGATTGTGATAGTGACTTGAGAGACGCTCCATGGCATCACGAGTTTGGAATTCCATATAAGATCGGATATTACCATGGCAAGCTTGTATGGGTCAGTGGATTCCAATATTCACCAAAAGTATGCTTTATAAGGTTTGAGTCAATAGACAAGAAACCTGATTTGTCAAAACAAGGATTCACTTCAATACGTAACATAAAGCCTGTCTACTCTAATAGTAAACAATGTTATATCTAGATTGAATTTTTCTAAATAAGATACTATATAATATAGCAAACCAATAAAAATCTAAACATCATGGGATTCATCAGACAAAGAATTGAGAACTTCAGACAGTCAAGAATGTTTAATGCTCAAAACTGTCTTAACAAACAAAATGAGCTTCGCCAAAGAGAAGAGCGCCGTAAGATTGACGAAGAACGTCGTCATCTTGAAGATGTCATCAATGAAATTGAGAATAGAATCGGTTTTGTTGTTGGGCAGTCTTACAATCAGCAAACTGTGATCTTTCAAGTTATTGATGATGAAAAGGCTACATATGAGAAAGTGAAAGACCATTTCATCTCACGCGGGTTTAATGCATTCTTTCAACAAATGGAGAATTTGCCTGTTGAAGCTTTAGTAATCTCTTGGATGTAAAAATACAAAGAAATGATCTATAATAAACAAAACGGAAATGCAGTTATTCTTGATGGCAATGTCCTTATTGTCAATGGAAATCGTTATGAGCTTCCAAAAAGAATCCAAAACAAAAATGGACGTTGCTTGACACAAATCAATGACACAATCTACGTTGACTGCTATAAATTCAAGGATGGCAAGTTTAGATGGTCATTGGCTGCATTGTTCCATTCAATTTTTTAAGTTATGTATACAATAAGAAAGAATGTATTTGAGACAAACTCTAGTATGACACATTCACTTGTGTTGTGCAAAAAGAGTGACTATGAAAAGTGGGGTGATGACTACCTATTTTGTGAGAGAAAAAACCCAATGTTCTTAGATGTGAAAGAAGCTCGTAAAAAGAATGCAAAGTATCTTGAAGAAATGCTGAACGGCAATTGGGCTTCTAAATATAATGTGACATCAAAGAACATTGACAAATATGAACGCGGTCAGATTAAGCTTTCATTTTTCAATGACATACACAAAGATCATGGAAGCAGTCTATATTTGACTCCTGAAGAATGGGATGAGGCCTTTGTGCATACTGACTATCATTACTTTGAAGACATGTATGCAAGTGGAACATTTGGCGGAGTCGATGTGGTTGCATTTGGATATCATGGATATGATGGATAAACAAAATAAAACTATATTATGATACAAGTACGAAATAACCTATTTGAGACAAATTCTTCAAGCACCCATTCATTGGTGATGTGCAAAGATGAAGATTTTGAAAAGTTCAAGAATGGCGAGACATGCTTGAATGTATATGAAGAGACTTTTGAAAAGCCTTCTAAAGATATTGTAGATCATGATTTGAAACTTTTAGAACGTGGTCAAGTGTCATTTGATGGCAAAGTATATGATGACTTTTATGACCTTTGCTGCGATTGGGAAAACATTGATGGACTTGATTGGGCACAAGGAAGGAAAGTAATGTATTGGATGCTTAATGAAGGCGGTTATTATGACGCTGACATCAAACATTTCAATGGTGTGACAGCTATGGCAATTGAATATGACAGTGAAATTTGATTATGAGACAAGTAAGAAAAGGATTGTTTGAGACAAACTCAAGTTCTACTCATGCGATTTGTGTAAGTAGGAATATGAATGAAGTAGATGGACATGATCTTTGGTCATGGTATGACAGTTATTGTTTTGGTCGTTGTGAGTCTATGATTGTAGAGTCATGGTCAGCAAAACTTGCATATGCATACCTTGTTGTAAAAGATTTGCAAGATTGGGATTACGTCAAAAATAGACGTGACACATCTCATGATCTTGAAAACTTTAAGAACATGGTCTTTGATATAGCTAAAGACTATTATATTGAAGTGAAAGATGAGTATGATGTGCGTAATGGATTCACTGAATCAAACTTTGCACATTTCTTTGATAACATTAATGCTCTTGCAGAACACTATGATGCTTATGTTGACCATGTTGAAGACTTTGCAGACAATGGTTTCTATGACAAATTAGTCACCGACAAGGAATTCATTCGTAGGTTAGTGTTCAATGAAGACTCATACATTACTGTTGGTGGTGACGAGTATCGTGGTTACAACATCAAGAAAATTGGTTTTGAAAACGATTACGAATATTCCTATGCAAAACATGACATTAAGGATGAAACTTATTATGAACACTATCATGATCCTCGCGAACAATATGTTGGAGAGTTTTGGGACAAAGTGAAAGAAGCTGAAAAGGATTTTGAGATTTTCTTCAAAGGAAACTAACATGAGACAATTAGAAGAATTCACTTATACTGAAATGTATGCAGGAGCATATTTCTTAGCAGTCAGTGCTCATAGAGGCCAAAAGGACAAAGCCGGAAAAGACTATATTGAGCACTCTAAGAGAATTGCCGAAAAGTTTAATAGCTATATTATTAAGACGATTGCAATTCTTCATGATGTGCTTGAGGACACTTGGGTGACAGAAGAAATGCTTAGGAATATGTTTCCTGAACAAATTGTAGATGCCATTGTGTATTTGACACGTAAAGAAGGTGAGTCTTATAAGCAATACATTGAGAGGATGTGTGAGCCTCGCAAAACCCACTATGATGAGAGTGGCTATTGGGCAAGGGAAGTGAAGATTGCAGATTTGACTGACAACATGGATCTTGGTCGTTTGGAAACTATAACCGATGAAGATTTAGATCGTGTCAAAAAATATTCTAAATGGAGGCAACATCTAATCAAACAACAACATGATGTAGATGCCTGTTTAGGTAAAGACAGATTGTACAAATACAGATTATAACAAAAGGACTAAGCAATTAGTCCTTTTTATGTATTTCGTTAAATTCATTCCAAATTTTTATATCATCATTGTTTATTGATGATTTTATTTCATCACTTTGCTTTTTTATTTCTCTATATTTTACAAAAAGGAAAATTCCAAAAACCAAATAAAATATAAGAATGATTATTAATAATGCTTTCATTTTGTTCGTTATGTGTTTTTGTATGAAGGAATTGCAAATCCATTGTTAAGCGTTGTCAATGTGTTTTGTATACTGTTAAGCTCATTTTTGAATGCTGATCTTTCTTGTTTCATTTTCAATAAGTCATCACCATTTTTGGTTACTTTTACTGAAAGTTTACCGACAGCTTCATTAACTTCACTAACACTAACCAATAGGTTGTCAATTTTGCTATATATCTTTTTCTTTGTAGATGTTACAACAATAAATGTTGCTACAAACAATATTGCAAATGTTATCAATAAAATTATTTCCATATTCAGAATTTGTTATTTTTTAGGTTTTGCATTAGGTTTAGCAGTATTCAATATATTTTTTATCTTTTCACGATTTTGTTTGATTTTTTCTGCTTCAATCCTTTCTTGTTCTAATCTTCTTTCTTCTTCCTCTTTTCTTTTTCGTTCTAACTCTTCCTGAATTTTTTGTTGTCTAATTCTTTCTTCTTCTGCCTTTTGTCTTTCTAACTCTTGCAATTGTCTATAATGGAAAATCTTATAAAAGAACTTTCTAAACTTGGACATTTCTTTTTTGTTTCTGTCAATCAATATATAACTTTCGGTGTTTGTAAGTGCTTCATTGAACTTGTCATTAATAGTTTTTATATCATTAGCTAAATTATTAATGCCATCATTATGGTTTTTTTGTTCTTTCCTTATTTGCTCAATACTATTGAATAATGTCTTATTGACTAAGTCAAATGATTTGTCAGACTTTTCATTGGATTCCTTTTGCTCATTCAATTTAGTTTCAAGTTCTTTTATCTTATTGTCCTTTTCAGTTACCATTGACTTTACTTTATTGAGTTCCTTCTTAAGTGTTTCAATCTCATTATAAGAACTATTTTCTGCTTCAATGACAGCGTCCATATCGTTCCTTAATGTAATAATTAGCTTTTCTAACTCTTTGTTCTTGTTAGCTAAATATAACATCACTTTAGATGAAGCCTCTTTATTCTCTAAAACATTTTTGTTAAGGCTATCAATTTTTTCAAGTACAGTATTTAGCACATCTTCAGTCATTTTTAAAATCTATATATAATCTCTATATAAAAAATAATAAATTAATCGAATAAATCTAACTTCAAGTCTTTATTTTTGATAATGCTTTCAGTTTCTTCATCATTATTTGATGCAATTGCATTTTCAAGTTTGTTAGTGTTATGTTGTTTACGCATAAACCTATCATTGCTTCCATCTAATTGTGAATAGACATCATATTCATATTCCTCATGGACAATGTTTGGAATCTCTTCCTCAATATCGGATTCTGAAATTTGAGATTTGACATCAAAGTCACCAATTGGCTCTTCATCATTATCAATCTTAATGTTTTCCATAAGTTGTTGCAATAAGAACTCCTTAGTGTTTATGTCACCATATAGATTCTCAATAATGTCTTTACGTTCCCATATCAAATCAAATGGAGCTATTTGTATCTTACCGGCTTTTGGTCTTGATTGGTCAATGACAACTAACCATAAATCTTTGACAATACCAAATATTTGCTCAAAATAGTCAATGTCTTCAACAACCAATCCTCCAATACTGTTCACATATTTAGCCGCGTAATTTGCTTGCCATTCAGTTATAGTTTGTTTAGTTGTCTCCGGATTGTCTAATGCAAATTGAGATGCATCTTTCACAAACTTCAAAATTGGAAAGTCCAATCTTTTACGTTGTTTGTTGTATTCAATGACTATAAGACGTTTGATACGGTTAAGCTTTGCATAATTTATCTTGTTCTTCTTTCTGTCTAAACAGAAGTCATATATTTGCTTAATTGTGTCACAATCATAAAACCTATACAATTGAAGGACAATTGGAGTGTTCTTTTCTAACACCTCAATATTGTCAACATACAAATTGTTGTCTCCACGATATTCAGCATATTTGTCACTTTTGAAGATTTCGTAGTTGCCCTTCAAAATCTCCTTGTATATGTCAATGTTGTCATCATTTATATGATCTAAGAACTTCTTTATTTGTTCAGTTTCCTCAACATAATGAGCATTTTTGATTGACTGCAATTCAGATTTGAAGACTTCCCTATCGTTCTCATTTGTTATAAGTGCTTCCCTTTCAACAATTGGCAAAACATTATATTTGAACTCCTTCATTGCATTTATAAGTACTTTCAATTGTTTTGCATATTCAGAATACTTCTCCTCGAAAACGTTCAATTTGTAAGTTGTCTCATCAATATAGTACTTAGCATCAGTTTCATCATATTTGATGTATTTAGCAGATGCAATAATATTCAAAACAAATGGGTTATACTTAGCCTCATCAATATTCCTTTCAATCATATCATTACAAGTCTTAGTCAAGTCTCTTGCTAAGATAAGCTCCTTTTTGTCAATTGAAAGATCCAATGGCTTTACATTCAATGATATGAAGTCATTCATAAAACCATCATTATTGAACTTAGGTAAGAAAATTTTTATATGCAAGTTTTTGTTTCTCAATCTATTAGCAAATTGTTCTATATCTTGGGCTATAAAAAGTTCACTAAAATAGACCTCAAAGTCATCAGCATCACAAATGTCAACACCAACGCTCAAATATGTACTGCAAAGGATAATGTCATTCTCACCAACAGTTTTGTTCATATTGATATTGTTCATTGACTCCTCACCATAGTTTGACTTTTTGTAATAGAACTTCTTCAACTCTTTTGAGTTTGGGTACATGTTCATACGTTTCTGAATCAAAGAAGTTATTTGGTCAAAATACATATTGCCTTTGTTTGTTGGGTACAATATCTTACGTCCATCTAAGATAGCCTTTGCCATTTCATCTGCCATGTCCAACAAAACATCTTCCTGAGTATCACACAAAAATATTGAGAATGTCTTTTCTCTTGTCTCTTCTTTATCAACCTTTATGTGTGTGATAGTAGGGAAAAAAATGATCTCACCAGTTGGAGTTCCAGACATCATTATGACTTTTGACTTGCTATTTGCTAACCTTTGTATAGTTGGCCCCATAACATCTCGATATGATGATGTGAATATCAAATGAGACTCGTCAACTACGATATATTCAAATGCAGCTGTATCTAACTCAATCAAATTCAATCTACTAAATTTGTCAATAGTCATTGCCATTGACTTTTCACTAAGAAGCTCATCTAAAGTTGGCCTTTTGTTTCCATAATAGTATAGCCAATCTTCAGTTGTCTCAGAATACTCAACTTTGGCTTTGATGGTTGATGTAAAAGGGAGTATCAATAGAGTCTTCTTTTGCATTGCTTTAATCATTTCAGTCTTTCCAGTTCCTGCTCCTGATTCCAACAATGTTATCTTTCCCAAATTTGCTAGAATCTCATCCTTGATGTCACTAAGGTATTGGTCTTTACGAATATACAAATTGACTTTTTTGATTTTGTCATTTATGACTTTCAATGGATCAACTTCATCAGGATTAGATGCTATCTCTTTATCAATTTCTTCTATCTTCTCGGCCACCACAGATTCATCCTCCTTCACTTTTATTGTGAAGCCATGGTACTTATTTAACTCATCAATAGCCCAATTAGAAATGGGTTTGTTATGTATAGATGCAGTCCTTACGTCACCCTTCAACTCACGTTCAGGAGTGTCCTTACAGATATTACATAAGATTGTCAAGGCTTGTTCTGGTCCAAATATGCTTGTCAAAGTGTTAGCTAATTGCCAACGTTGAGCATGCTTATAATGCTTTGGGTTCTTAGTTCCATCATAACCTTTGTCTAACACTTCTCCAAAATTTGTAATCTCTGCAGGCTTTTCTCTTTTGTCTTCTGTATTGAACCACTCTAACTTTTGGAAAATCTCATTCAAGTCAGGATGGAAAATCCAGTTTGTGTTCTCAATACCATCATTTATAGAGTCTTCAAAATTGAAGTCTAACCTTTTGTCTTTAAAGTTTGTGTTTATGTAAGAATAGTCAGATGGGATAAAGATACCCTGTTGAGGTTTGCACATAGCCATATCGATATACTGTATAATGTCATCTTTAGTATATCCAATCTTGTCTTTGTATTTAGACAGAACTATATAAATATATGAATATTTATGCCTAAAGTTGCAAAGATACTCAACTTTACGACTTTTGAACTCAATTGATATTGGGTGTATCTTTGTCCAAACGTGCAATGATTTCTTAGATGCTGATTTAGAAACACCTAAGAACCAAGAATATTTCTTAAGCTCATCAAATATGATGTCTTTAAGCTTAGTTGCTATTTCTGGGTTTTTGATATCCAAGTCAATAATCTGAAGTCCATTCCAAATCATATATGCATTATCACCAATAGGACGTTGTGTTCCTGATGATGGATATACAACTTTACGGTTGATTTTGTCAACCTTTGCATATTCCGGATCCCTTGTCAACTTATAGATGTTTCCCCAGTTCCAAACCATACCTGACTTCTCATAAATTGAGTTAGTCACTAATGTCTCAATCATTTGCAATTGGTCATTATAGAAAGCCATTACCTCATCCTTTGTGCAAAGGTCTAACCTTTCAGATGAATATGTTATTGCATCTTCATCTTCTTCTATAATGTTCTTAAAGTCATTTTGGATGATTTGGAAATTCTTAATTACATCATTAATGGATTTGTTCTCTGTACTCCTGAAATTGTCGTTCTGCTTCTTAATGTAATTTCCATTATTTGTGTAAGAATTTTCAAACATTCATAGGTTCAAATATTTTTTGAAAATGTATTAATTATTAATAGTTAATTTTGGTAAATGAATTTAATCAATTCATAACTTAAATAAACCACAAATTAATTATTTTTAATAAAAATTAATATAGTTAACTATGGCAACATGTGATACTAATATAAACAATTTACAAGCAAACAATCAAACTCCTAACACAACAATGGAGAATTATTTGAAACAACAGCAACAATTGGAAGACCAGATTGACTATCAATTTATTCAAAGGATTATACAAGAATTGACTCAAAGTTGTGCATTGAATGTTCCAATTCCTGCATCAGCTATACCTAACTTGATTTTGCAAGCTGCTCAATTCTTCTGGGAGAATGATGACCAGTCAATTGAGGAAAGATACTATTGCATCCCATTTGCAGCTATAAACAAATATGGTGCAAACAGGATCATTAAGCTTCCACCACAAATCATTAGTGTTTTTGGTGTATATAAGCTTAACAATTCATTCAATTATGGTGTTTTGGGTGACTTCTCATTGGAGAGAATGATACTTAACAACTCTGCTTTAGCTGCTGGTGCTGGTGGTTCACTTAGTGATGTCTTTGGTACAGGTACAGGTTACAATTTGACAGATGTTATGGGTGCATTATATGAAGTGCAGACATATAAGTATATGTTTGATTATCCTATGACATTCAACTATAACCAATATTCAAATGAGTTGGTGTTGTTGGGTAGCCTTGGACATTCTGACATAATGCTTCAAGTATATAAGAGATTGAAAATCCAAGACTTATATAAGTCATACTATTTCTTTAGGTATTGTGTATGTCTTGGTCTTAGAAGCATGGCTACTATCATGGGTACTTATGAGTTCAAGTTGCCTGGTGGAATAACAATCAACTACCAAGCATGGAGAGATCAAGCCCAGACTGAAATGGATCAAATATACCAATGGATGCTTGACAACCATTCAGCAGACTACTTCTTCAATACAAATACAATCTAATTGATAATGAAAGCATTGAATGAATATCTTAGCACTAAAGTTAAAATAAAACCTTATGATGGATTTCCAAGGGAGTATGACAAAGATATAATTTGTTCATTTTTGGATAATGAAGGGTTTTTTAAAGCTCCAAGCAAGCTATTGAAAAATCCAAATTTGACAATGAAAGAGATATATGAGTACTTTGACATTCCAAACAAAGCATATATGGTGAAAGATTGTCCTGATGGATCATTTTGGTTTAGGATATTCAAAGGTGGAGAAATAACATACAAAAACCCTATATATGTTTTGCAAATTAAGATAAATGAAGAAAAAAACAGCCCAGAATATGAATTGTATGGTATTGAGACAAAACATGATGATGACTTCAATTGGGACCGTGAACATTTTATGAAAGAAATAAACAAACATTTTGATTGGGAATAATGGATATTAAGAATGCAACAGATATTAGAATTCAATCAATTAGGAGTGTTGATGATGTAGTCAGTATGAAACCTTATGATTATGCAAAAGAAGGCATATTGACTAAGACTATGCCTAAGATTTTGTTCAAAGGAAATTCATTATTAGTGACTTTCATTCAGTTGATTGATGTACGTTGTGTTATGTTGTTCAAATATATAGACAAACTAAAAAGATTCAAATGGATAACTTGGTATTAATATGGAAAAGCTACAACATTTCATTCCAATAAAGAACCTTCAGTTGACAACAAAGGTGACAAATGACAACATATACAATGTTGTAAGATCTGAGATAGAACGTCTTGGAGTTGAGGCTGATTTGAACCATCTTGATGTAAGTGAAGTTACAGATATGGATCAGTTGTTCTCAAGAACACATTTTGCTGGTGATGTTTCAAAGTGGGATGTAAGTCATGTTGAGACTATGCAAGCAATGTTTCATCAATGTGAAGAATTCAACTGTGACTTAAGCCAATGGAACACAAAAAATGTTGTGAATATGAACTCAATGTTTTCACAATGTCATGCATTCAATCAAAATTTAAGCAATTGGGACATTTCTAGTGCAAAAGAAATGAACTTTATGTTTAGTGGTTGTTACGTATTAGAAAATCCACATATTGAAAATTGGAACATAAAGAACGTATATAGGACAATATCTATGTTTAGAGATTGCAAATTGTTCAATTGTGATTTAAGCAAATGGAATACAAGAAGGTTAGAAGCAGCTTGTGGTATGTTTTACAATTGCCATAAGTTCAATTCTGATTTGTCAAAATGGAAAACAGAAAAGCTTCGTGACATGGATGATATGTTTGGTGGTTGTTATTTGTTGAATTGTGACTTAAGCAATTGGAATGTTGATAATGTCACAAGTTATGATGATACATTCAGAGAATGCCATCATATGCAACCAGAGTTTAGACCAAAATTTAAAATATATGATGATTAAAAATAATGGCTACAATACATAATGTTGATTTAAGTACAGGAACAACATTCTTTTCAAGTACAGCAGCAACATTGCCTCTTGGTATGTTTTCCCAAAAGGAGTTGACTGGACATGGTCTTGATACTACTGTTAATATGAGAATGGGATTGTGGGGAGCATTGACAGGTAGTGGTGATAGAAGTGAATTGCAATATACTAAAAATGACATATATAATGCTTTGCCAAGAGACACTAATGAACTTGAAACAATTAGAAGTTGGGACTATACTGACAACAATATGTCATTTTCTATTATTGACAACCATCAAGATTATAATGCACCAACATTATCAAAATCAATACAGCTTCCAAATTATTCATACACAATTGATTATGAAAATCCATTTAAGATTTCATCAGATGTGTTGAACAATATGAACCGTTACCAATATGTGTATAAGAATGCATTGATTAGCCAATTGTATAGCTATCAAGTAAATGAAAGTGGCAAACAATATTGGCTTTCACATGTCGTGCCAATGCCTGTGACACCTTCATTATTCAATCCATTTTTGGGTGTAGTATCAACAGGTATAGCAGAAAACACACCATTAGTTGACTTAGAAGAAGATGAAGAAACAGTAATATCTATCACAACAAACAATTTTGTCGGTAAAGGTGTTGATGGCGGTGATGGTGCTGATAAACAAGAGGATGGGCTTACAAAGAATGTCTTAAGACGTCCAAAAGATCTTTCTAATTGCACTATCAAAAAACTGGTTGAGCTTTCAAAAGTCAATTCAAAAGGACAATGTGAGCTTGGCAGAGCAAGATATAAATGGGCAGACTTCATGTATTGTAAAGATCTTGGAAAGTATTCAAACAATATGCTTATCACATTAAGGAAATTTCCTATACCAATTGGAGACAACATTATGAGTGACTTTGGAAGAGGTGATAGAACAGACAACATTACGCAAGAAATTCCATCAACCGAAGTTGAAATTAATATGCCACCAGATATTGGAAGAATGGTATGTTGGCTTGGTAATGACAACAAATTAGAAGACATTATAAAGTTTTCAACAAAAGACACTTGGAAAGAATTGCATTCAGAAGACCAGCAACAAGAAAGTAAAGAAGACAGTACAATGATTGGTGGCATTTTAAGTTTAGGAAATCCAGACTATATAAAATCTGTAGCTGCAGGTGTTGCTGGTGGCCATAACCCAGTATTAGGTATGTTTGCAGGAAGAAGTAGTATAATGACTAATCAGGGACAACATGAATCAAACCCGGCAATGAATGGCACACACTATGATGACAATAAAGTGTATACAAGAACAGGTACTATACAAGACACTCATGTTTATGAAGGTAAACTTCAATTTACACATTCATTTAGGTTAGTATTTGATTATGAATTACGTGCATACGAAAACATAAACCCAAGAGCAGCTTTCTTAGATTTGCTCGGAAATATTTTGATTACATGTTATAGAAAAGGAACATTCTGGGGTGGACAACGTTCATTCATTGGAGGTCCTGGTCCAGGTTCACAACATGGTTGGAATTTAGCAAATGATTTCATAGACACTACAGCTAATGCAACTGGAGGATTTTTGGAACATATTCTTAGTGGTGGTAAAGGTGGTTTAACCCTTACTGATGCATTAGGAAAGATTGGTATGACTGATCTTGCTAAAATGGCAAAAGAAAAGTTCAATGATTTGTTAAATGGTGGCGGTTTAAGTGGAGATACTGCTCATAGAGTTGGAAAAACAACGGCCGATTTGTTAGGTGGTATGGTAAAGAACAAATTTGGACGTCCACAAGTATATGCGTTCAAATCATTATTGACAGGAGACCCAGTAGGTCTTTGGCATGTCACCATAGGCAATCCAAGAAATCCTATTTTGTCAATGGGCAATTTGATTATTGAAAGCACAGACTATCAATTCTATGGACCATTAGGAATTGATGATTTCCCAACAGGTTTGAAAGTTACTGTAAACCTTAAACATGCTAAATCAAGAGATGCAGGTGAAATTGCTCAAATGTTCACAAAGGGCCAATCAGCTATTGTCATGTCATTAATTGGTGGCAACTCTAAAAACAATATTACTGACTTTGTTGATCAAAACGAAGCTGACTACAACTATGATGTTTATGGTTCTAATATGATTTGGGGTGACAACAATGGAGATACAAAACATGGTTCATTTGTCACAACCGCATTTGCAACTGTTGGTTCATAATATTAAGAATGAATTTTTTATATTATGTTTACTATTTTATTATAGAAAAATTAATTAATTTTTATAAATGAACAAACAACTATATATAGGGTTGAATGGGTTGGCAGGTAGTGGAAAAGATACAGTTGCTAAAATGATACGTGTCATATTAGGCCATAAGACATTATCATTAGAGGACTGTATGGCTATATATAAAGAACATTATTACAATCCTTGGATATCCGCAACTTTTTCATCACCAACAGATGATAGTCATAATGTTTTTAGTATTGCGTTTGCAGATCAATTGAAAACCATATGCTCTACAATATTTGGAATTCCTGTAGAGAGGTTTTACCAAAACAAAGCAACTGCATGGATTTGCATCAATAAAGATTTCCAATACACAGAAATAAAGCCTGATGACTCCCAAATCATCACGGCTGATTATTGTTATTGCAACATTGCAGAAATAAACAAACCAGAATATGAAGCAAGATGGATGTCACTTCGTGAAGTCTTAGTTTATGTTGGAACTTATGTATTGCAACAGGATATCAACAAAAAGATATTTGTGAATGTTGTGAACAATATGATTAAAGACCAAATACTTAAGAATCCACAATTGGAATATGTTATTGTCACAGACATTCGTTTCACTCATGAAGTTGAATATCTTAGAAAGCATAATGGAATAACAATAAATATTGTAAGAGAAGGAATTAAAGCTCTTGACAATGTTGCAGAACATGACTTAGATTATGAGAATTCATGGGATTATGTTATTGAGAACAATGGAACTTATGAAGAATTGTTTGCTGAAGTGTACAATATGATTCATGGCAATTTAGAGTTCAACAATGACACAATTATGCTTAATACTCATGAGCATGTTGACAATTATTTGAGATGTTATGCTGACTTTGGAACATGTATTGAAAATGGTGTTGAAACACATCAAATTGGATTTGAGCTTTGCACTCAATATCCAGTACAATCATTAGCACATACAGATGGTGACATATCAATGGTCAATCCTGTTGGTGGTCCGTCTATATTCCTAAACCAGCCAATTGATTGCCTTAACATTAAAGACAGGTTGATTCCTATACAAATTGGAATAATTGGTGAGACAAATAATTTTGCAATGGTATGCAAAATTGAAAAGACTGAAGATTAATTCAGTCTTTTTTATTGAATTTTTCTAAATTAGTTTCTATATAGTATTGTAAACAAACAACAATATAATGGCTACATTACACTTTACTTTAGGTGAAGACCTCGGAATCCAATTAGCAGAAATTGCAAGAGAACATATTCAGGACCTCAGGCTTGACAAAGCCAATAGCCTTTGGGTAGACTCATTTGGTTGCCCAGAAGACATGGCAGAACAACTCACCGCCGGCAAATTGGTTGTTGTAGTTGATGATCCAGAAAAATGCCTTATCAATGTAACGGAACGCAAGAACCTCACAAAGAAAAGAGAGAAAGAATATCCTAAACTTGATGTTGAACAAGTCCATAATATTGTCAATAGGTACTTTCAAACTGACCGTGATAGAGATGAAGAATGGGTCTTCGAAGACATGAGACTTGAAATGTCAAATGTCAATAGACTCCTTTCGGCTAATAACGAAATCTGGTTGGATGCCGAATTGACCGGTTTGTTTTGCGATATCTTTCCAAATTGGTTCCCAAAGGGTGTGACAATTTCAGGCAACATCACTATCTTTCCACGCGTAATGTTAAAGGAAATCATGGACAACAATGGTGATGAGACTGAGTTTGAGCAATTCATTGATGAAGCAAACTCAATGAACATCACAAGGTTTGGTGAAGCATACAAACTTTACAAAATCATTTGGGTGACTAAGAAGATGCTTAACATCCTTAAGCATAAGGACCAAATGTTAGCATTAGAAGATTTTGCCATTAGACAATATAGTTGTGACAATACTCATAAAAACCGCATTGAAAGATACATTAAGGAGATTGAAGATATCTTAGCAGGTTGGATGATATTCATCAACAATACTGAAAGCCAACTCTGTGCGTTCAATGAAGAAGATGATCCTGATGAGATGTTCAACACTTACATGAAGGGTGTACAGAACATTGACAAAATGGAAGAGAAGTTTGAGCCAGTTGACATCACTGATGGTTATGATGCAGGTTGGCTTGCGCCTGATGGCAAATATTTTGGATTGAATGGTTCCTCCGGAAACTTCTTGCATATTGCACTTGCAGACAAACTCATGGAGTACTACCACTTTGAAAAGCCTAAAGACTTTGACTTCTCGGTAGATGCATTCATTGCTAAACAAGGTTTCGTAAAAATCCATCATGATTGGGTGCTCTATGAGGGGTATGATTGTGTAATGACTGACAAACCAGTGCCTCTTACTTATGCACAGAAACAGGCAATCATCAAATATGGTAATGAGGTTTATGGTGGCAAACTTTGTTTCGGATATGACAAAAAGAAAGTTGACATGGAGACATTCAACCTTATGTATGACGATGAGTTAGAAGAGTTGCTTGGAGTATAATCGGTGCATTATATCAATATATAAAGTGTCATAAGCATTTATGGCACTTTTTTATTTTCGGGAAAATTCCAATTATTTTTATTTATAAATTTTATAGAAAATATGGATATGAATTGATTGTATTTTCTTACATTTAAATATAAGTTTTTTGTTTTTTATGAATGGTGGTGAATTAGTTAGTGTTTTTGACAAATATGGATGGCCTGGTATAATTGCAATAATAGTTATCACAGGTTTTATTTTGTTCTTCAAATATTTGCAAAAGACAGAAAAAGACAATAAGAAGTCTATTGAAGGATTTGGTGAATCATTGACAGATGCACTTGCTAAAAAGATGTCTGAAGAGAATGAAAAGATTGTAAGTATGATTTCAGACCAAAATGACAAACTAGTCAACACACTAAAAGATACAAATGAAAAGCTTATTGAGCATATATTGAATACAAGAGACAAAAAACATGCTGATTCATTAGAATATAGAAGAGACATTTCGGGTCAAATGATTGACATAATGAAAGAACTTAGAGCAGAGTTCAAAGCATCAAGGGTATCTATATTAGAATTCCATAATACAAACATAAACCTTACCGGTCTTGGTTTCTTGTCATATGATATGAAATATGAAAGACAAGAAATTGGTGTGCCAACAATTAGCGATTTAGCACAAAATAGAGAAATTAGCCAATTAAGTTGGATTTCTAAACAAATCAAATCAGCTTCAGATGCAGACAAACATGTATACATTATGGATTTAATGACTAAAGAAGACAAAGAAGTCCTTTATGAAGAAGCTCCTGTATTGTATGATGACTTAGTGAATAAATTAGATGTCATCCAAATGATATATGTTGGTTTATATGACTATAACACATTAAAGATGTTAGGTATGCTTGCAATTGAATATGATTCAAACAAGACAGATCAAATAAAGCATATAAACAAACATCGTGATGAGTATATTGACAAATCTGCTATTTATGGTTCAAGAATTTCTCAATTGCTTACATTACCAAATACACTTAAAGAAAAAGAATAATTTTTAGCAAAATTTGAATTTAGTTGTTTTTGTTACTATATAATAATGTAGTAACAATTAAATTTCAATAATATGCCACGAGCATCGCCGAAATAACCTTAAAACTTAGTTATAGTATAGGATTATTTTATAAGAGATTGTTAAATGCTAAATTTCGTTCAATATGAGGACAAGAGCTTCGCCGAAATAAATTAGATTATACTTTTTACTGATTATACATTTACATTGATAATAACATTTAGATAGGACTCTAATGGGCTTGGAGTCCTATCTTTTTTATTTTTAAATATGAGTGAAGAAAAAAAAGTAGAATGGAGAGGCGACAAACTTGCTAATTGGATGTTAGCTGAAATAGAAGAAATGCGTCGCAGTATTTTGAAAATGGGATTGGAAGATGTGACTGGAGTCAATATAAATGATATTGACTTAAGTGAAAAGAACAATATTGTCTATAAAAATGAAATAGTTGAAGGTCCATTTCCAGGTACTCCAAGCAAAGTCTCACTTGATGCTACAATTGCACTTATGCTGCAATATGGTGACTTCTATGTTCCTGATGAAGCTAAACAATTCATTAAAGAATGTTTCGACAATAATGCTCTTATACCTGAACATTTGCCAGATAATGAAGAATTGCTTGAAAATGGCAGAGCTATATTAGATGCATTTATTGAAGCTGGTTATAGCTACTATTCAGCGTGTGCTTTGATTGGTGCCACGTTTATTGAATGTGCATGGAATGTGCATGTTTTTAATGATTTAGAAAAAAGAGGTGGTGGAGCAAATAATGACAAATTCAAAACTAGTGGCTGGAAAAATTGTGGAGAAGGTTTGTTTGGCCTTACATTCTGGTCACAAAAGAAAAAAATAATAGACAAATTAGGAATAACTTCACCACCAGTACCATTAGCTAATATGCCAACCAATGTAGATATGGGAGACGTATATGATAAAGATTACTTTAATGGCAAAAAAGTGAACCATTTATGTGACTTAGATGAGACTTATTGGTGTGAAATGGCAAAAATATATTTAGATGAAACTGCTAAGAAACATAATGAAAAACTATTAAGAGAATCATTATGTGGTGACACAGAATACCTTGAGTCTTTAGCAGCTTCATATTTATGGAAAGCTGGATGTGGATTGGAACCTGAATTTGACAAAGCAAAAGAAATGGCAGAAAAATATATGGCTACACATAAATCACAAGGAACTGAAAACCCTATAAATAGTTTTGCACAACAAATATGTGTCAGTATTTTCATGGACCAATATTTGCATGGTGAAGAAAAACTTACATTAGAAGAATTAGGAATTGACTTTACAGTTGAACTTGCAAATGGTGGATTTAAGACACAAGCAGACAATGTAAGGACATTCTATAAATATCGTGGTGCTGGTGGATATGGAAGCACGGGCGCTCCAAATATAAATGATGGAAGAAGTGGAATAAAGGGTGCTCCACATGTCTATAGTGAAAGTTATGCTCCACTTGAACCTGGCATATTCAAAAAGAATCCAAAAGGTTTCAATATACAAGCTGCATGTGAATGGATTAACAAAAATTCGCAAGGTTCTTCTCAACATGCATGTGCAAAATGGGTAAGGATGGCAATAGAAGCTGGTGGAATTCCTACAAATGGAAGACCAAACTGGGCATGGAAATATATTGACTATTTGCCAACGATTGGGTTTGAGTTTGTGCAAAAAGTGAAGAAAGCAGATTCAAAATCATTCCCATTTGAACCAGGTGATATAGCAGTATACCAAAAGAATGAAGATCCAAATGTGCCTGGACATATTTGTATGTGGACTGGTAGGCAATGGTGTTCAGACTTTAAGCAAAACAATATGATTGTATATGGAGGCACTCCAGAAGCATACATTTTCAGGTTCAAAAGTACTGATGAACAAGCATAATTATTTTTAAATAGAATGAAACATTAAGTTTATGGGAAACATATTCACTACAGCACTTTGTTTAGATACTTGCAATCCTATACAGATTGTGAACTTCAATATGGCATTTAATGACTTAGATGGTATTGAGATATATGACAATTGTGACAATTTGTATGACTTGAATAATGCTATGATTGCTTATAGTGTTGACAATGTTTGCTGGTCTTGTTATATGAACTATAATGCATTCTTAAATGCAACAATTGATTTGACGTATGATTTTTATGTAAGGATTAAGATTAGTGGTGTCATTGGAAAGATTACTATCAATGGGCTTCCATTTACTGACTATTCAACATCATTAGATTCAGGATTCAATTTCACATATTGTTCAAACTCAACTTCTTCAAACCTATATAGCCCATACACAAATATGGATTGTGCAATTGGTCTTCAACAACAAATGGTAGAGAATGTTGCATGTATGTTTGGAATCCCAATTTATTATTTCAAACTTGCACCAGAGGCCAATTCAGCTGACATCACATTTAAAGAATATACATTAATGAATGTTAGTGATGTGAAGCAAATTAAGCTTATCATAACAGACAACCAAATGCCATCATCTAAACCAGAATTTAATGACTGGGGATTAGACTGGCAAACTGACTGGGAGACTGAAATTTCAAAAGGAATGTTTGCCACAGCGTTTGGACCTACTGCACAACCAATGGAGGGTGATTTAGTATACATTCCAATGATGAAAAGAATGTGGATGGTGAATGAAGCCTATGAAGAAAAGAAAGACGCTTTTATGTGGAATGCCACTACATTCAAAGTCACATTAGTCAAATACCAGCAAAAAGACTCAGTTGAGCTTGGATTTTCTGAGGATATTATTGAGACAATGGTCAAAAACAAATATGCAGATTTGTTTGGAGATCAAGATACACTTGAGACAAATTCAGATACACTCGAATCACCCAAATACAATCCAAATAATCTATATAATGTCATTGAAAGTGATGCTTATAGGAAATATATTTCAAAAGACAACATAAACTTTTCAAATGGCATTTTGTATTATAAGGGAACTATGATAGCTGATGACAAATATGTGTTCAGCTCATTAAAAGAATCAAACATTGTCTATCAAAGAAAGTTTTGTGGTGATGAAGGAACATTGTCATTCATTATCAAACCATTACCTGCTAAACATTCAGGAACACTTATAGATGTTGCAGGAATTAGATTGTCAATAGATCAAAATGTGTCAACCACAACAATAAATGTTGACAATTTGAATGGATGCAATTTGGCTTTCACAAATAACGAGACTTATTTTGTATACTTAAGATGGTCTAAACAAATGAACATTATAGAGTTTAGTAGTGCACCATATGTACATGCAAATATGCCTATATATAAATTGCAAAATTACCATTATTGGTTTGATATAGATCATATAACTACTAAAGTCACTAAATTTGATATTGAGATGTCTCAACCAGAACAAGGCGAGATAATTGTACATACTTTTAATGGAGAATTGACTAACATTAAAGTGTTAGATATGTATGATGACAATGTAAGTGAGATACTTCAAATGTACCCAACTAACCAACATTTGTTAGTGAATGACACTGCTAGAAAATTAGTTGGTGGTGATGGATTTAAATAAAACATTATTGGTTATGAAACTTTTGACTGAATATCTTAGTGTAAAAAATGCTAATACTGATATAGTAAAACAACCTTTACAAAAGTTGATTGATTGTAATTCTATTGATGATATTATAAATGTGTTAAGAAGTGAAAGGTTTGAACAAGTAAAACATAATGATTATTATACTACAACATCTGAATGTTTTTATGAAATTATAAGAAACAATGATGTAAAGGTGTTTACATACCATAAATTTGCTGACGGATTTAGCATAAAATATTGGTTAAGATTTTGTAATAGTGGTGACATAAATAAAAGCAATCCAGTGTTTTACATACATGCAATAAACAAAAATGAGTATTCATATGAATATGAAGATGATGATGAGATTAAAATACATAAATTCAAAACAGAAGAAGAATTCGTTAAAAAATTAAAAGAAGTGTTTGAACAATGAAACTTTTGACTGAATATCTTAGTGCTAAGGTGAAGATAAAGTATGGGTTTCCATTTGAAGATGAAAACATAAATGAGCAAACGATATTTAACATTATAGATTTTTTAGATGATAATGGTTTCAAGAAATTAGACTTCATATATGGATTAGCAACACCATTTGAACAAATGTATAACAAATTAAGTAAAGGTCAACATAATAAGTCATATATGACATTTAATGATGACAGAGAAATATGGGTAAAGTTTTGTAATGACAAAGAAATAAATGCAGATAATCCAATATATACAATACAAATATATGATGGCAAACAGGGTTTTTATAAAAATTGGGTTAATCAATGTCTTAAGTTTATAAGATTCAAAACATTAAAAGAACTAAAAGAAGAAGTAGATAAAAGTTTTAATTGGATATATTATGAAAGAACTAAATGAATACATTAATGAAGCATTAAGCACATCTCAAGCAAAGCAATGTCAGATGATTATGAAGATGTTTGAGAATTGTGGTTTAACAAAAGACAATTTTGCAACTATGCTTTCAAAATTAGATATGAAAGAATTACAAAGCTTGGCAACATACATATCAAGTGTTGACAATGCAAATTTTGTAGCTTACCAGCCTAAAGATGATGAATTCTTAAAAGATTCAAATAAAGAACAAGTAATAGACAAAATAAGCCAATACCTTTTCAAATATATTGCTAATGCATAATGAAGCCATTATTCGAATATTGTAACCAAGTTTCATCTATAGATGAATATTTAAGCACTAAAGTTAAAGCTAAACTTTACTTTCCAAGAACAAGAAAGTTTGAAACTATTATTGAATTTTTAGATAAAGTTGGTTATAATGACATAAAATATGACATACAATATCGTATACAACATCATACAAAATCTGCTTTAGAATACATATCTAAAGAAAATGGAAAATCTTATTGTTTTAGTATATTTACGTCCAACAAAAACATAACAAACAAAAACATATATTGGTTAAGAATTTATAATGGAGGTGAAATATCTAAAGAAAACCCAGTATATTATATGTTATGTGGAGATTATGATGACGACAATATGTATGGTGATAGATATGACATCATTTGCAGAAAATAGTGCAGAGCATCCATCTGATTATGTAGCATATAAAGATTTTGATGAGTTTATTGATTTATTGAACAAAAACCTTATATTATGAGATGAGACTATTAACTGAATATTTAAGCACAAAAGTAAAGCCTAGCATAATACATGCTACTGATGACACTATAAGAGAAATAGTAAAGTCAGAAATAGATAGGATAGGGTTTGAAGCTGACTTAAACCATATTGATGTAAGTAAAGTCACAAACTTTGTTGGATTACTTTCTGGAAGAAATAATGATGTGATTAATGCACCAATGAGGCTTGGAAAAAAATATAAAGATATAAATCCTGATGTTTCAAAATGGAATGTTGAAAATGCAATCAATTTTGATAGTATGTTTTTGGGTTGCGAAAAATTCAATTGCGATTTAAGCAATTGGAACACATCAAAAGCAAAAAGAATGAGTTATATGTTTTGTCTTTGTTATGAATTCAATTCAGATATAAGTAATTGGGATGTGTCATCTTGTGAACGAATGAATGGAATGTTTAGTCATGCAAAAAGTTTCAATTGTGACATATCGAAATGGGATGTTTCACATGTTTGGGATATGGAATATACATTTACTGAAGCAACATCTTTTACTCATGACTTAAGCAATTGGGACACATCAATAGTAAGATCACATGGTGAATGCTTTAAGTATTGTGATAAAGAAAAATGGCCTCCAAACAAAAGGCCACAATTTAGTAGAAGAAGATAAAAAATTAGTCAAGATGGTTTATATCTTGACTTTTTTATTTTTAATTAAATAAACAATTTACGAAAATGGGTGCATTAAGTCAAGAAGACAAAGACAGTTTGTTTGATGATTTGTTTTCTATATCTAATTTAGCAGATGGATGTGACTCCGCCGACAAAATATTAGAGACACCTACACTTACTATTGACTTAGACTCTGTAAATAATGAAGCACAGAAACAGGCTATGATTATTACAGAGCGTCTTAGCAACTATTATTTTGATCAAAAATACATTGACAACCATCCGTACATTCCTTCAAAGATAATGCAGGAAATGGACAACATTCGTCGTTTACTTAAGATGCTAGTTGTCAATGAAAAAGCTCAGGACGTATTGATACAAAGCATCACCATGAATATGGGTAAGGGCACTTTGTACACAAACCTTACAAGTTTGCAAACTTCAATGTTGAACATACAAAACCAATTGAACAATTTGACTACTCAATTGGAGAACATATTCAAAGAAATGCAAGCTGAATGTGAAAAGACATTTGAAGAAAAGCCAAAGGAGCAATCATTGGAAGATGGTTCTATGATTGTACGTGGTTCTAAAGAATTCATTAAAGCTCTTAATGAACAGCTTTATGGAACAAACCAGGTTGCTACTAATGGTACTGAAGAAACAACAGATGAAGTTCCTGCTAATGTTGATTCTGAAACTGGTGAGATTTTGGACACAAATCCAAATGAAATTGAAGGTGAAGCCACATATGCTGATATAGTTGCAATGTAAGGCAATGTTTTTTTTACATTTTAATACATGTTTTATTTTTAATAAAATATCTTATGTAAGAAACTATTGCGTTTTTAATACAAAACAAAATAATTTATTATTTATAAGAAAACAATATACCAAATATTTTATATGTTTATGATATGACAAAAAAATGCTTAGTGTTTGAGACTCTTGGAAGTGTAAAGAACTTACAGATTCAGGAATCTGCAAACGATAAAGAAGTACGTCTTACTGGTGTTTTTGGTGTCTGTGGTATAAAGAATGGCAATAACAGAATTTATGACAAAGACAACTATGGAAAGATGGTTGAAGCTTTACAGAATGTTATTGCTACTGAAGGTTGTCCTGGTGAATTGGAACATCCAAATACAATGAACATTGACTTGAATAATGTTTCACATAAGATTGAGTCAATTGAAATGAATGAGGATGGTACAATCACTGGTACAATTTTATTGCTTGATACTCCTAAGGGACAAATTGCTAAGGCAATCATCGAAGGTGGTTTGCCTTTGTATATTTCTTCTCGTGGAGCTGGTAATATTGATGAATCTGGCCACGTCACTTTAAGCACTATAAAGACTTATGACTTAGTCGGAACACCTGGTTTTTCTCAAGCTAAACTTCGTCTTAAACAAAATCAGACTTTAGAGTCATTGAATGAATCATTAGAAGATGGTAACATTATGTATGCTATTGTCGAAGGTGATGATAGTCTTCTTGGTGGAGACAGTGATGACGACAAAGAAAAGGATAAAGATAAAGACAAAGATAAAGACAACAAAGAGGAAAAGGAAGAAAAAACAGAAAAGAAAGAGAAAGACGAAGACGAAGACGAAAACAAAGAGGATAAGTCTTCTGATGAAAACGACGAAAATAACAAAAATAAAGAAAACAATACTACAATGGAAGAAATTAAACAATCTATTGACAAGCTTACTGACAAAGTAACTCAATTAGAAGCAGAACTTCATGTAGCTCAAGAATCTTTAGAACAGAAGAATTCAGAAATTGAACAACTTACAGAAAGATTAGATTCTATTAAGGAAATCAATTACTCAGCAATTGAGACTTGGGTAAAAGAGGAATTTGCACCAGAGTTTAAGACAACTTTGATGGAAGAACTTAATACAGAAGAAGCTAATGGAAATGTAGTTGAGTCAATTAAGCAATGGGTTAACAGTGAATTTGCTGAAAACTTACAGAATTGGATTGTTGAAGAGTTTGCTCCAGAGGTCCAGAACTGGATTGTTGAAGAGTTCTCACCAGAAGTACAGAACTGGGTTTGCGAAGAGTTTGCTCCTGAAGTACAGAACTGGGTTTGCGAAGAATTCGCACCAACTGTTGAAGGATGGATTACTGAAGAATTTGCTCCAACTGTCGAAGGATGGATTACTGAAGAATTTGCTCCAGATCAAGAAAACAAGATCAATGAAAATGTTAACGCATTCATGGAAGCACAAAAGGATTCTAAGTTAGATGAAATTGATGCTCTTCTTGAAAGCATGTCATCAAGTAAAGATGCCGCTCTTGAAATTATGAAAGAAGAGAAGGCAAAAGACAAATATGCTGGTGTTTATGTAATTGAGAATATGCCAAATGAGTACAAACCATCTTGGAATACTCTTAATGAAGCACGTCAGGCTGAAATCTTAAGAATCTCTAAAGCATATGACTTTACTAAGGAAGGCGTACTTGAGAGCTTCTGGGCAAGTGTTGATTTCAACAACACAGGAGAAAAGCCACAGCAAATAAATGAAAACCAAGACATTCAGAACAACTATTATAACAATGTAATTGCTCAAATGAGACGTTTTGGTAACAACAAATAATATATAAAAAGTAAAGGGTTTTTCAATTACGTAAAATTCATTTATTTTTATTCAACAATTGCTTATTATAGCAATATAAATATGAAAATAAAAAAGAAAAAACATAACAAATAAATTTTTAAGTAAATTAAAATGTTTATAACTGAACAAAACGGTGCACAAATGTGGACAAAAATATTGAAAGAAAATTTCAATGTTACAGATTCTGAAAAATTAAGATGGGTTAGTGAATATGCTGCTATCCATGAAATTCATGAATCACAAATGGGTGTTGGTGGTGCTGCTATGGGTCCTAATAATGGTGGATTCGTTCCTTCACAAGGTCTTAACCCAATCTATGCTACTCCATTGAACACAATGGGTATGGGTAACCCAAGCGCTCCAGGTAATCCAAATCCTGGCGATATGGCTCCTTATGCTACTGGTAATCAGTGGGATCCTAAATATCAGGTTGGTTCTGGTGATATTCCAGTAAGTACATTGCCAATGGCTTTGAATATTGCTCTTATCACTATCGGTCTTGAACTTCTTCCAGTCGTAAATGCTAAAGGTCCTTGGACAATGTTGTCATATATGGACTTCCCATATGCTGGTGGTAAGATGGGTCGTAAGAACGAAATCGCTGGTATTGATGGTGTTGGCGAAGGTGCTGAAAACAAACCTTTATATGTCAAGTTCTTAGGATTCAAATCAGAAGAAACTAGTGGTACAGGTGCTGAAGCAACAGTTACTGACAAGACAGCTGAAGCAGTTGCTACTTTGAGACATCTTGCTGATAATGATGCAGCTGGACGTACTGTTACTATTACTGGTAATGATGGTACTTCTAATGTTTCATTCGAAGGTAAGTTCTTACAATTTGGTCGTATGGACGGTGGTCTTATTGTTGCTGTTAAGTCTTGCACAGCAGGTACTGGTAATGATAAAGTAAACAAGGCTATCGCTGACTTGTTTGGTGGAACTGATCCTGCAACAATTACAATTGGTAGTGTTACTGGTACTGTAACATCAGTTGACTTTGCTCAGACAATGGTTGACTTCGTTGATGGTTTCGCAAACTTTGCAACAGGTGAAAAGAAACCTATGACCCGTGCTCAAAACGAAACTGGTACAGGTAATGTTATTGGTTTGAGATTGTTCAGCAAGTGGATTCAGATGGGTTCATATGAAGTTACAGGTACTGTAACTAGACAACAGCTTCAAGACCTTCCACTTTACGGTGTTGATGCAGTTGCTAAAGTAATGGAAGCATTACAGAACGAAATCACTCAATCAATCAATGCACGTATCCTTGAACATGTATTCCAGTTAGGTGTTACTAACGCTGTAAATCAGAGAGGTTATCAGGGTGTTGACCTTAACCTTCAGATGGGTACAAGTGATATAGACATGGCTAATACAGCTATTAAGAACTACACTGACATTTATGGTGTTGACCATAAGGCAACTTGGGGTAACATTAAGAATGTTGAAGCTAACACTTCAGCTGAAAACTTACATACTCGTCAGAGAAGAATTTCTTCAAGAATCCTTGCAGCTGCTAACTTCATCCAGACAACAGGTCGTAGAGGACGTGCAACTTGGATCATTACAAACGTTAAGATTGCTACTGCTCTTCAGGATGTTTCTTCATATGTTGTAGCTCCAATGGCAAACAACATGGCACAGGATGGTTCACAGAACTTATTCTTGAGTGGAAGACTTGCTGGTTTGAATGTTTACGTTGATCCATATATGGATTGGGACGACACACGTATTTGTGTTGGACGTAAAGGTAACGGTAATGAACCAGGCGCAATCTTTATGCCTTATATCCTTGCTGATACAGTATCAATTACTGCAGAAGGTACAATGGCTCCTAAGATGCTTGTCAATTCACGTTACACTATTGCTGATGCTGGTTTCTATCCAGAAGCTCAGTACTACACATTCTGTGTAAATTCAGACTTCGACATCATCTAAAAATAAAGAGGCAATTCCTTGCCTCTATATATAATTTGAACGTAAGTTTGGACCGGTTGGATTTTATTCAGCCGGTTTTTTTATGCATGGAACTAAGCAAAATAAAAGCCGGAAGTTATCCGGCTTAAATTATTTATATTTATTTTATCAATCGCCTTGTTCAATAGGTTGAGGATGAGTAAACTTACCAGTAATATTCATATTATTTTCAATATTAAATTTGTATGTTAGTTCTTTTGAAAGAAGCTCATCATTATCATCAAACCAACCGTTAAATTTATATCCAGCTCTAGGTTTAGCAATCAATGTTACAGTATCTAAATATTTGTACATTCCGTCACCTTCAAATATTGAATAAGCTAATGGATCATTAGCAACTAAACTAACAATATAGTTTTCTTTGTCAAACATTGCATTATATGTTGCATGTTCAGTTACTGTAAATGTGTAAGGGTTTTCTTTAATTGATTTGCCACCATTTCTCCATTCGACAAACTTATAATGTTCATTTGCTGTTGCTTCAATTGTCAATTTAGCATTTTTTGCATATAAGTTTTCAAACTCATCAATATCATAAACCATATCAGAAGATGTTTCTACTTCAATTGGTTCACAACTTCCACAATCATTTGATAATGAAATTACTTTAATTTTATAACTATCTGAAATATTTTGTAATGTTTCTAAGTAATCATCAATATCATTAGTAAAAATGTTGTTGTTTTGAGTTCCAATAACTTGAGGCAATTTGCTTAGCATATCACAATATGGAAATTCTGGTTTTCCAAAAACCAAATTGTCTGATGGTACTGACAATTCTTTTGTAATAAGGTTTAAGTTCAAAACATATTTCTTTATATATGTTGCTGGTCTAGTAACATTACCTTCTCCATCTTTAATACTGTCATCATATTTTAATGTTATCAATATGATGTTTCTTGATGCCTGTGAATGCTCAACTGCAATAAACCAGTGAGCTGCACTTGTAAATACGGCAGTAAATTTTTCTTCAATTGCATTTATGATTGAATTGAAAACTTCATCTGAACATTTTAACAATGGTTTGTATAAATTTAAAGAAAATTTATCATTTTTTACACTTATGCTAGCCATAAAAATCGTCTAATTTTTTATTAAAAATAACTAAAAAAAATCACATTTTTCTGAAGCTAGTCTTTAGGTCAAATCCATGAGCTATAATCTTTCCTTCATTTGAAATCTTTGGTTCTGGATCTAACTTAGAAGTCATCAAAAAATTCTCAATGTCAGAATACACATCATTCATTTCATCAAACCAATATTTGTATACACCCAAATTTAATTTATTGAAACATATGTTTGTCACAAGTTTAGGTTCTATACGTCCAGTATATGGATCTTTATATACAAAACCATCCTTTATTAATTGAATTTGGTTTATATACTTTTGATCATATTTAACTTCATTAAGATGCCTATATGACTGGCCTAACACATCATAGTCATACAATACAAATACTGGAGAATTTATCTGTAAGAATATGTCAGGTGATTCTTTCTTCCAACAAAACTTCATTGCTTCTTGGTAAGGTCTTTTGTCAAGAGGATAACTAAGAACCATTTCGGGTTTCAAGTTTTCTTTTTTAAATAAAGAATCAAATATAGGTTTGAAAAACTGAATGATTTCTTTTTTGTCTTTTAGGATTGAAAGAAACATCATTTCATCTTTTGACAAAAGATGTATCTTATAGCTTGAATATCCAGCAGTAACACTTATAGCTGGCACAGTATACACATACGGATATATTCCAAAAGTATATCCAATTATGTCAACATATCCTGCCTTTGTTGAAGACACCCAATATATCTTTACTCCTTCACCAATAGCTTGGTCATAAGAAGATTCAATGTCAGGCATAGAAAAGCACACCTTCTCTTTCCTTACATATACTAAGTCAGGATCATTATCTATCCAGGCATAATCGTAAAAGTCTTTATATTTAGAAATTATTTTCATAATTAAAATAATGATAATTGGTTAGTGCTTAATCTTTTTGGCTTCATCTCTTCTATGACATCATCTGGCCCCAAATGTCCAATCAATAATGGAGAGTTTGGATCATGATTATTATTGTAGTTGTCTTCACATTTTTCAAAATCTGCCGAAGCATAACAATATTTGCACTTATGCATACATGTATTATAAGCTCCTATTGATGTGTTAGGGAAGCATAGACAGCCCCATTGAGTTGCTTTTCGATTATATTCAGTATTGATGCCCATTAAACTTAATGCATGGGTATCTAAACAACCAGTGACTTCAACACCTTCTAAGTCCTTGAATTGCAATCCGTTGCCACATGTTTGAAGCTTCAATCCATACTCCTTACATATTCCCAACAAATTGAACAAAAGCACTTTCTTCTGAATGTCATTAAGGAATATGATTTCAGGCATATGCTTCTTCACTTTTTCATAAGGTGTACAGAAGTTTATTACAACTCGGTCAGTGTATGTATGCAATCTTTTGCAAATGTTTTCAAATCTTTCAAGTGTTTCTTTTTCACCAAAATCCTTTGTATAGAATATTGGGTCAAATCTCCAAATGACCTTTTGAGTATTATACATTTCAGCTAATACTCTAAAGTTAGACCATGTCTGATCTAATGATGGCACATTTGGCTCTATTTCTTTCCCATAATTGTTTACTGTATAATGGAATATGCTTGGGAAATGGATTTTATGCAAATGTGGTATTATTGGCTCATAATTTTTGCTGCACCACATTATGCCTTCAATATGATCATTGTCTAAAATGACTTTATGCACTTTGTTAGGGAACGCTGGGTTCCTAAACATTACGTAACCTTCTGAAAATCTGTTCAAAAGCCATTCTGAATAAAATGCTGGAATGTCTGTCCTAAAGTCTATGCTTAATATCATAAGTTACATTATATATTTAAATTAAAATAGAAATAACAGGCTTCATTATTTTTCAATTACATATCAAAGTTTTATTTTTAATTAAATTTCGTAGGCTATATATACTAATAAACATATATAAAAGCGAATTATAAAAAATATATTTAAATAAATTAGAAATGGCTATTCCTGTACATTTACAACAATTTAAGGCTGCTGGTATATACCGTGTAGTTTTTGACAAATCAACTATTCAGGGAGTTGACAGTGAGATTCTTAGACTTGTTGTTGGTTATTCTGAAATTGGTCCTTTTAACATTCCTGTTTATATTAAGTCAGTTTCTGAATTCAAGAGTATTTATGGAGATATTTCTAAGAAACTTGAAAAACGTGGTGTTTACTTCCATAGACTTGCTATGCAAGCTTTGTCAGTAGGTCCTATCCTTTGCCTTAACTTGAAGAAGTTCAATGGAGAAACAGTTGGTGCTGCTACAATCAACACCGACTTCAACCCATCATTTGATATTATCGACACAGTAAAACTTAATGTTGAAGATATCTATGACACAACACGTTTCTGGGAATTGTCTGCAGAAAAGCTTATTGGTCTTAAGGCTATTGACAAAACAGCAATGGATCAATATATCAATATCTCTACAACAAACACTAAGGAAACTTCAGGAACATTCTTTATTCGTAAAGCTTCTGGCAATAAGTTAAATCAGTATAACATTACTGTAAGTGACTGGTATTCAGACAAGGTTGAAGAAATGCCTGATTATTTGCAACTTTATAAGAACAGTAAGATTTCTGATTTCTTCGCTGAAATTTACGTATTCAAAGGACACTTTACAGCTGATCAAGTACTTGCTTCTTCAACATTGAAGAACTATTTTGATTTGGCTACAAAGGATGGCAAACTTTTAAGTGAAGATGGTCGTACATTTACAAACGATGATAATCCTGAAAACTTAAAACCAGGTTTGCAATTGAAAAACCATATGACAAATGCTTATGGTGATGCAGTCGATACACTTGATGCTTTGTATAATGAAGACACCGCAAGCCCATTAGCACATTATATTGGATGTTTGATTCCTTACTTTAAGAACAAGAAGGGACAATATGTATCATTGGATGTTTTGTTCAATGCTGACATTGATGTCCATAATATGATGATGAGCTTCAATACAGATTTGCTTGATGAAGGTGTTGGAAGCATTGACTTATCTGGACGTTTTGCAATCAGAACTGATGAAAATGCAGCTCCTGAAACAGCATTGACAATAACAAACTTATATAATCATACAGCAATCACTTCATTACTTGGCAATGATGAAGCTGAAGTTATTGTTGACACTCCTACAATGTATAACAATATTGTCAAAATGGTTGATGGCAAATTTGTTGCTATGAATGAATTTGTAAATAGTGCACGTAGAGTAAGTGGTGACTTATATGTCTCTGAAGTTACTATTGCTACAGACCAAACAACTGGTGCATTTGGTGATACAGAAGCTGAAAATTCACGTATTGTTTTGAAACAAGTCGGTACAAATGATTCTGTAACTATTGAAGGTTTCTCAACAGCTGAAGACTTCTGCAAGACACTTAAGAAACTTCATGCTGGTGACTATACAGTAGATGAAACTGGCAACTTTACTCCTACAGCAAATGAAAATGGTATTGGTACCGTTTGGACAAACAACGACCCTGTATTTATTGATAATGATGAATTTGTTCCATCAGGTCCACAAGAAATTATCATTTCATTGTCACGTATTGAACAGACTAGTGCACAATCAGTTTATAATGATAATGATATGAATATGAATGTTTCAATCATTTCAGTTGATTGTGCATTCAATTCAAACCTTTCAAATAATGTAAACATTTATGGTTCATCAGTTGTATTCATTAATAACGAAGGTTACACAGTTTCTACAAATGAAACAATTGCTGCTGGTCAAACATGCTTAGTAGCAGACCATATTTATAATACATCACTTGGAACAATCCTTGAAGTTGGTGACTGCTTATTGGCAGATGATGGATCAACTGATAGAGATGAAAATGGCGAAACAGATGAAAAGGACAACTTCTACGATAATGTATATGTCCAGAAAATTACAAAGAATGATGAAGGCAAATACGTCATTGTTTTGACTGGAACTCCTAAAGAATTTACAAGTGATACCGATGCAGCAACATATTATGTAAAGATTGAGAATGGTCTTAACCAGGAAATTGGTAGAATGATGCCTAAGTATCTTGAAGGTTATACATACATCAATTACAAACCAGAAGGTACTGATATGCAAAGCAAACTTAATTGGCAGAACTTCATCCTTTCAGCATTGACTGAATATAAAGGTCTTAGAACTGGTCTTTTGAATAAGTCAGATATTGACTATCGTTATATCGTTGACACATTTGAGACTTATGTTGATAGTTCAGTTAAGAAGGTTCTTTCATACCTTGCAAAAGAAAAACAAAGTGCATTTGCAATTTTGAACTTCCCAGCAATTAAGACATTTGTAAAGTGCCCATATTCATCATACACAGATGCTAAGGGTGTATTCAATGTTGACTACATTGTTAAAGGATTCAACAAGAAGAAACCTGCAGGTAAGAGATTCTCATTACCAGAGGATAGTGAAGGTGCATCATTCTGCGCATTCTATACTCCATTGAAGTTCTCAGATGGTTACATTGACACAATTGTTCCAGCTGCTGGTTTAGTTTCTAACTTGTTCATGGAGAAATATTCTTCACGTCAACCTTACTACATCATTGCAGGTCCTAACTACGGTAATATCCGTGCTGGTGGTTTGATTGGTCCTGACTACAACTACTCACAAGAAGAGTTGCAAATCATTGAACCATTTGGTGTAAACTGCATGATCTACAGACCAGGATTTGGTACATTCATCAATGCTAACCAGACTGCTAAACAGAATCCTGTATCTGCACTTTCTAAGGTCAATGTACGTGAGTTGGTCATCTACTTGCAAGATGAGATTGAAAAGGTTCTTCAGGCATATCAGTGGCAATTCAATAATGCTACTACACGTAATGCTATTAAGGCTAAAGCTGATATGATTTGTGCTAAGGTTGCTGCTAATGGTGGTATCCAGGCATACTTAAATATCATGGATGAATCTAACAACACTCCTGAAATCATTGACAATGAAATGGCAGTTCTTTCAACACATATCGAACCTGGTATGGGTTGTGGTAAGATGGTTCAAGAACTTACACTTTACAGAACTGGTCAGATGTCAGCTGCTCTCTCTGACTAAATAAAATAATAAAGGAGCCTGATTCTCAGGTTTCAGGCTTCTTTTATTTTTAATTAAGAAATAACAAAAATATAAGTTAAATTATAAAATGTTACCACATATACAAAATGTTGAAGCAGGAAGAAATTATTACGATCCAATGATCAGTTCTGTATTTAGAGTTGAGTTCGAATTGCCACCAATGGTAAAGAACGCATTGGGTAATAATGCACAAAATGATGAACTTATTCTTTCTGAACAAATTACTGATATTGCTGGTCTTGACGCATTGCAGAAGACTCCTACTGCAGGACAACAGAAGTTCTTAGGTGTTGATGTATCATTCTTGAACCCAGTTCTTGACAATACATTTGCTGAACTCACTGTTAACTTGAACTTGAACTTAAAGAAAGTAACAGATGCTTATGTTCTTAGAGTTATGAAGATGTGGGAGAAAGCTGGTTATGATTTGATTACCGGTGCTCGTACAATTAAGAATCAGTATGTTGGTTCAATGACTGTTTATGAAGCTAACCGTAATGGTGTTGTTTGGAGAAAAGTTCAATTCATGGATGTTATGTTGACAGGTGTAACTAATATCGATACATTAGACTATACACAGAATGAAGCAAGAAAACTTACTTGCACATTCCGTTCAGACTATTGGAATGAAGAAATGGCTAAGGCATTAGATTCAGGATACGGTGTTAGCAACACTGATGACTACAACTACACTTATGCAGCTACTAACATGGAAGGTGCATTTGCTGGAAATGACTTTGATGTCAATGAAAGCTGGAGCCCAACCGGTGGATCACCAAGAACAGGTAATTCATAATTTAGTAGTTCATTACAAAGATAATTATTATCTTATACATAAAAAAAGAAGCCTCGGAAGAAGCTTCTTTTTATTTTTTAAATTCTTACAAAAATTAGAAGTCTATATCATCTTCATATTCATCATAAAAATCATCTTTTTCAACAGACTCTAATTCAAGTGACAATACATTATTTTTGCATTTTTCAAATTCATTGTCAATCAAAGCATAAAGATTGTCTTCATATTCATCATTTGCTTCAATAATGTCATAATCATCTATGCATTCATCTATCAAATCAGAAATTTCATGCATAATGTCATCTTTCAAATCATCTGGGCAATTGATGTACATTAAGTCTTCTATTTCTGTTGCAGATTCTGCAAACTTAATTTCATCATTAAAATATGCATTAATTTCACTGTCAATCAATGGAATAAGCTCGCCATTTATAAAGGTTTCATTATCTATATAGTTCATTTGTTTTTACTTTGTATATTTTTAGCACTTAGATAATAATATAACTTTTGTGTGCATTTTGAACAAAGTAAAAGTTGTTTTCTATTTTTATTTACAAATAAATACATTTATATATTATGAAGAAACTTAAAAAGTCAATAAATAAGAAAATCTTTGGTGTATGTGGTGGATTTGCAGAATACTTTGATTGTGATCCTACTATTGTAAGAATTTTAGCAATAGTTTTGGCTTGTTGCATGGGTGGCGGTATTTTAGCATATCTTATTTGTGCATTAGTAATGCCTAATGAATAAATCTAGAAATCCATCTAGATGACTCCAGAACGCTTTTACAATTAAGATATAATGTCTATTATCTTATTTATAAAAGTGTCTCCAAATACATTCTATTATTCTTAATGATACATTTTGTTTTTTCTAACAAAGACAATAGATATTTATTCTTAAAATGTGACCACACAGATGATGAGTTAGTGCAATGCATAGACAAGTCAACTAAACGTATGTATTATAAGCATGTGTTTGACACTTTATGTGAGCACATAAATTTAGTTGACCCAGTATGCTATCTTAAGACTTGGTCAGGTCCTCCAATAACTCAAGACTTCATTTGGAAATACAAACAATTAAGTGGTGAAGAATTGCTTTACTGCTCAATTGGTTTGTGGCAAGTCATTTACAAATACTTAAAAGAGAAAAATGTCCCTTATGATGGATTGGATCCAAACCAATTCAAAATGGAAGTAAAGCATACTTATGAAGAGTTCAAGGAGATTGTTGACAGCTGGGAATTAGAGTTCCAACCCCGTGAATACCAATATGATGCTGCATACAAAATATTGCAATGGAAACGTAGCCTAAGCCAGTTAGCAACTCGTGCTGGTAAGACTCTTATTGCTTACATAGTGTTCAGGTATGCAATGGAGTATATGGGAATGAAAAGGATATTGATGATTGTCCCATCAATTGACTTGGTAAAACAAGGCTATAATGACTTCAAGGAATACAAAGAGTTCTTCAAGACTGAATGTGTTTGGGGTGGTGGAAAGCTAGTTGAGTCTGCAAACCTTACAATTGGCACTTTCCAGTCACTTATAAAGTTCTTGGAAAAGAAAGACTCAAAAGGAAAGCCAAACAAAAAATACAACCCACATTTCTATGATGGTTATGATTGTGTGTTTGTAGATGAGGTCCATAGAGCAACAGCATCACAAACTAAAGAAATCATTAGCCAACCATTCATGCAACACGTTAAGGTTGCATTTGGTATGACAGGTACTTTGCCACCAGAGAAATCAATTGAGTACTATTGCTTGTCATCTTTGATTGGTGCAAAGATAAACACTATAAAACCAAGAGAGTTGATGGATGCTGGTTATATTAGTGACATTCATATCAACCAATGCATATTGAAATACACCTCAAACATTGAAGAGCAAAAAGAATTGTTCATCAAATGCGCAGAATATGCAATATCAAACTATTGTGAAATAAAGAATCCTGAAACTGGAAAGAATGAAAGAGTGAAACTTGCAAAGCCTAAGTTTCTATTCCAATTTGAGAAGGAGCTTCCTTATGGTGTTGCAGAAGCTAAAGCTACAATATATTCAGCTGCAAACACTAAGACTGACAAGGATGGGAATGAGGTTGAGAAGACAAAGGATGAGAAGGACAAAGAATACATTGAATTGTTGAACAAATTTGTTAGTGACTCAGTTGCGACAAACGGATTGGTGATTGAAAGGATGATGGTCCATTTCATGGACAAACGTGTTGACTATTTGTGCAACACCATCCTTAAGAACTGCCCATACAACACATTAGTTTTAGCACACCATTCTGAATACATTAGGTATATTGTTGATGAAGTCAAAAAGAGAATGCCTGACAAAATAGTATGCTGCATCCAAGGAAGCACAGGACCAAAACAACGTGATGCTATCAAACAAACATTGAAAGAGAACAACAACTGTGTGCTTATTGCTTCTTATGGATGTGTCGGTACAGGCATCACATTAGCAAACCTTTGTTTTGGTGTTCTGTTTGAGTCATTCAAAAGTGAGTCATTGAACATGCAGTCTTTAGGTAGAGGTCTGGGACTTTCAAAATACAAAGACCATTATGAAGTGTATGACATTGTTGACAAGTTTGCAGATGTCATAGATTCAAAAAGGATATGGCTTCAAAGCAGGAAACGCCAAAAGATTTATCAAGAAAACCAATATGACTATAATGTTATAAGTGTGAACCTGTAAGTTATTATTAAATAACAAAAATAATTTATACATTATGAAAAACTTAAAAGATAGATTAGTTAGTGAAATGCAAATGGACATATATCCTGACAGTTGGAAAGGCATGAAAAATGGCGATGATTTGATTGCTAACATATGTGATGCACTTGAACAATGTGAGTTTTATAACGTAGTTTGTGAAAGTATAGAAGACTCTTTAGATCCACATATCTTTTATGATAAAGATTTTCAGAAAAAATTAGCTGAAACTTTAGGAAACAAGATTTCAGAATACTATGATGAAAACTTTGGTTAATTCATGAAATTATAAAAACAAAAGCCAGTCGAAAGACTGGCTTTTTTGATTTTGCCCCTATATAAATTAGATATTCATATTGTCTATTTCATTAGCAAAATTTGGATCTTTAATCTTCAATTCATCAATGATTGCACTATGCTGAGCTGCAATATCATAAATCTTTTCAGTAGCATCAACATAACCTTGTCTTAACTTCTCAAAATATTTGTTGATTACAACAACAGCTGCCCATTCATTATAGCCAGTGAATTGCATTTCACCCAAAGTCCTTAATGTACTGTCTAACATTGGATAAGTGATGTTAGCTGCTCTTTCCTGTGGATTCCAGAAATCGTACATTGAGACAAGACCTAAAGTGAATCTCCATTCAACAGTCTTTTTGTTAAGAATCATACGAATAGCATTTGCAACATCAAAATAGTTTTCAGATGGCAATGCAAACTCTAACTTTGAAGTATATTCGTCATTTTCCTCTGCCTCTTTAATCTTTTCTTGTTCAAGCTTTCTCAATTCTTCAACACTCATATCTTTAAGTGACTCTTTGAATTCATTGATTTGCTTAACCTTTTCTAAATTATCCATAATTTGTCGTAAGTATATTTATTTAATTTATAATAAAATTGTCAAAACAATAGCTGCTATAATTCCTAAAACAAATGTATGCCAGAACAACTTTTTCCTCCAGGATGCTAATTCAGCACGATTTGCAAAATCAAAAACTATCAAAAAGTTGTCTTGATTTTCTGGTCCTACATGTGTTATGTCAAAATTTATTACATCATACATTTCTTGTAATGGGAACACATTAGAAACTAAACTTAATTGCTTGTATATCCACGAATGCACATACTCATTATTGTTTGTGTTGTCACCATCAACTTCAATAATCATTGTTGATGGGTCAAATTTTCCATTTATGTCAAGGTTTGGGTTTATGACACCATAAAGTCTTCCAATCCAATCAGAAGCTAAATCAACATTAAGATATCTTTTGACTATAGTTGTGAATGTTCCACCATAAAAAATTCCATCATACTTTTTATGATCTTTGTTCAAATAATGTCTATATCTTATTGTATTGACTAATGAATTCAACCACGAATGTTCCCATAGCCAACTAAATAATCTCATAAATATATAATTGGTTATATTTTTTATTATTAATAAAAATATTCATTTATATTAAAATAGTAATCCTTTGCAATAAAAGTTAAAAATTTTTCTGCAAAATTTTGAATTTTTTGAAAATGATTCTATATTTAACTAAATGTAAAGAAAAGTTATAACAAAATCATTGTTGATTCATATATGAAGAAATTTTCACAAATTTTAATTAACGAAGCTAAACAGATTATTGCTCAGAAAAATGCCATTGGCATTATAAGCACTCCAAGATTAGAAAAGTATTTGCAAGTTGCCGACAAGTTCATTTCCGATGAGGCAAAGTATGTTTGTAAATGGCTAATCACACACGAAGAATGGATTAAAGAAATGAAGAAACAGAAGTCAACTAACCCATTGGTTGATTTCTATAATGGTGGTGCCCCAAAAGACACTTCATTCAGTGAACTTTACAAAATGATTGGAACTCTTAACAAAAATAAAGCTTTGTTGGAGATTCCTACGTTTATGACTAAAGAACAGTTTGATGGCATTTTGTCAAAGAAGATTTCTCCTGATGAGATTTTCCTTGATTTCGATACTGATGAAGGAAGAAACATTATTGCAAAGAAATATACTCCATTGGTGCATAAGATTGCACGTTCATGGGTTGGAAAGACTGCATTGGATTATGACCAGTTAGTGTCATATGGATATGAAGGACTTATCTATGCAATGAGCACCTATGGAAAGAAATCTAACAAACAAAAGAAGAGAGAGGAAATGGGTGGTGAAGAACTTGATATGGCTAAATATAAGTCATACACTTTCTTAAGCTACGCATCACAGTTGATTAAGAACAGAATTCTTGATGCAACTAAGAATGACTCTCGTTTAGTAAGAATCCCAATTTCACAACAGAATAAAGAAAGAGCTGAAAATGGCATTATTGCTAAGTCAAATTCAGTATCTGGTGACCAACCAATGGGTAATGGCAAAGATGGTGAAGGCCAAAGCTTGTTTGACATTGTTGGTGGAATTGAAAATCCAGGCATTAAGATTGACAAAGAGGAACTTGACAAACTTTGGGCACAAGTTTGCAAAACTTTGGAAGACAAGTTTGGAAAGAAGACTATGGATATCTTCTATAACTATTTTGGATTTGGTGATAGAAAGCAACTTTCAGGCAAGGAAATGGCTGCTAAGTATGGATATAAATCACCAGCATCTATCACAGCAGAAGTTGTGAAAGTCATCAACTTCATCAAGAAAGACAAGAATATGTTTGCAAGATTCACAGACATTTATGAATTGATGCGTGAGCATCAAGAAGACATAGATGATCTTGAGACTGAAAACGATTTGATGAATGTCAATGGTAAGATTATGGAAGACAAAAAGCAAATGTCTGAAGAAAATTACGATGATATGAACATATGAAAGGTATAAGAGAATTCATTTTTGAACGTTTCGACAAGAAAAGTTTAGAGAATGTCAAGGTATGCTATAATATCTTGCCTGAGACTATTTATGTAGAGGCACCAATCAACTATTCAGAAAGTGACTTGCAAATCTACATTAATGATGTAGCAAGTAATAATATGCCATCATCTACAAACAATGCTAATCGTTTGTTTGGAAAGAATTCTCAATATATTGATGATGCATATTTCGAATATGACAAATTTGAGCATTTGAATGATTCAGATCCAAGTGATGTAAAGATAAACATCAAATGGGACAAGAAATATGATGAGCAAAAGACTGAAAAGGATCTTAATGTATTCAAAATCACAAACATGAGATACATTATCCTTTTCAGTGATTTTGAGATTTATTGTGAGAATGATGATCAAATAAAAGAGACAATAGACAAAATATTCAGAGCAACTGACAATGACAAAGTGAACGATTTTGAATACTCAATTGAGTATGATGCAGATGCTTTAGAATATGACATTGCCGAAAAATAAACCATTTAGTTATGAAAAATTTCAATAAGAGAACAATTTATATAGTATTGTTCGCAATATTGTATATTTGTGTTGGTCTTGTGTCAACAATACATGCTGTCTCATTCTTTGCATTGGCAAATGGAATGGCTTTAGCAGTCATTTTAGCATGTGCATTTGAAATTGGCCAAGCAGCTGTGTTGTTTAGCATATTGACAGACATTAGGAAACGAAAGAAAGTGATGCCATGGCTTCTTATGAGTGTGTTGACAATAGTACAGATTATGGGTAACATTTACTCATCTTACAAATATTTGATAACAAATTCAGAAGCAAACCTTAGATTCTTCAAAGAACCAATATTCACATGGGTAGAGAATATGCCAGATCAAAATGCTAATGTTCTTTTGTGTTATGTGATTGGTGCTATCCTACCTATAGTGTCATTATTGATGACAGCAATGTTGACTTCATACCTTGAAAATGAAAAACAAATTGAGGATGAGATTGAAGAACTTGATGACAATGAAGAATATGAGAATGATGAATTTGTAGATGAAGAAAACTATATACCTCCAGTTGAATTTACTCCTGTTAAAGAATTAGACAATTCACCAGAAGAACAACAAGAGACTGAAGAGGCACCTGAGGAAGAAGATAAGGAATATTATATCGAACCAGAAGATGAACCAGAAGAAACAGCTGGAATGCCTCAAGAAGAAAACATGCAATCTCATACAATTAACTTATAATAATTCACGAATTTAAAATTAAAAAAGCTACTCGAAAGAGTAGCTTTTTCTTTATGTTATTGCACCAGTTTATTGAACTTGTGTCAATGTCATATTTAATGGATTTGTATATACTTCCTGAGTTCTTGTATATGTAACTACCATATGTGAACCTCCATAACCAAGTGCATAAAAATCTGATCCATTAACAGCTGATTGAGAACCAGCAGCAACAATGTTATTACTTATATCCTTAGCTAAATGAGTTATTGTGTATGAAGCAATAGGTGTACCATTATCTACAACCATAGCATATTTATCAACTCCATCAACTGTAGTGAAATGATATAATGTCTTACCAACTATCAATGCAGCTGAATCGGTTGGGGCTGTTGAATTTTCATCTCCATTTGCAACAGTTGAATATTGAGTATAGAAACCAGCACGGTTTTCTAATTGTTCTTCAGTAACTGAAGCAGAAATATTGACCCAAGTAAACATATTTGCAATATAGTTTTGTACATCAAAAGCATCTGCTAAACCAGTATTATCTATTGTAGCATCTTCAATATGTGTTACATTAAGTTGTAAGTTAAATCTATTTTGACCTTGGCCACCCTTTTGAGTATAGTCATAATGCTTTACAGAAGCTGACATATAATTAGTACGATTAGCTTCATTTTCCTCAATTATATATAAGTTAGTTGCACCACTATCTGTACATGTAATGTCAATTGATTCTTCAGTAGTTCCATTTGAACCAGGTACTAAAATGTTTGCAGTTGCAATTACATCATTTTCTACTTCGTCTATTTCTTCAATACTATCAATAATTATTTCATAGTAAGCATCTTCTTGATGATAAAGTTGTTTCCATTCAAATGAATCTGTAGCTTTTAAGAAGAATGCTCTAAGTTGAGCTTTAGTTGCTGTTATAAATGTACCATCATTATTTAATGTCCAATATGAACTTGTCCAATCTGTTATTGTATTGCCTGTAATAATTGTTTCTGGTTCAGGAGTCTTTACATATGTTTTCTGATATAATGTTTCATTATTATCACCAATACCTACAGGATATTTAGCATAAATTTGCATTGGATTTGACAAACCAGTATTAGCATCAACATTTGCAACAAATGCAAACAATTTTTCAACTTTTTCATTTGCTATATTATCACCATTGTCTATACCATCAAGTGTTAACTCAACATTAGACATTGTATTGTTATTGTTACGTTGATCATTCCAAACATCAGTACGTATAACAATATCATCTGTTGGAAGTTCTCTAGATTCTGCATATGTTATACCATTAATTTCATAAACATTTGAAATGACTTCACTTCTCATTCTATTGACAGTATATGAACTACTTACATATTCTGAAACTACATTGAGACCATTTTGCTCATCAATATTAGTTGCATTTCTATAATAGCCAAGATCACTCAACCAATTTATCCATTTTCCATATTCTATACCAACTTTATCAATATAAGCTATTGTATTAGGAGCATGTAATAAATTAGGTTCTGCTGCATTAGGATCATAGAAATCATTTCCACCATTTTGATACCAATATGTATAGAAGTCACTATATGAATATTTATAGTTATTGTCTAAACTATTAATTTGTTCATTTGTATAATCTTTAGCAGCTGCCAATACATTATCAATCTTAGCTTCAAGTGAATGTTGTGCGTCTTTCATATATGCGCTTACCCATACTGTGGTTGCAATCTTATTTGAACCATCAATAATAGCATGTTGTGCAAAATCATATGATCTAGCATCAAGTTCATTAAAACCAGCACCTTCACCTTCAACTATATAGTAGCTATTGTTTTCTTTTACTGTAGGAGTTTCTACATATGTATATTTGCCATTGTTTTGTGTATAGAATCTTACAGTACTAATATTATTAGCAACAAATGTATTATCAACACTCTTGAAAATATAGTTTGCATAAGAATATGCAGTATCGTCAGTATTTCCAGGAATATACCAAATGCTCCAAACATTCTGAGTATTAAATACAGCATCCAAAGATTCTGGCCAATTAATTCTACTATAATATCCATCATCATCTCTAGGTATTTCAACAAATTGATCATTTACAATATGATAATATGTTACACCTGGATGATTAATTGAATAATCTAAACCACAAATTTCAGTAGGATCGGCTTTCTTATACATACCTTTCCATTCTGCATCTGTTGTTACTGATTGTCTTGTTGCACTATCAGTATGTTCAGAAAATGCATTATTATAAGTGTAATAAGTAACAGCAAGATCAAGACGAGTATACATTCTAGTATCACCAAATGAATATGTTGGTGCATATGGTTGATTTGGTAAAGTTTGATTTGTATCTGTTTTTGTCAATTCATCAACATTACTATACTGATACATAGTAATCAAACTATTTGGAATGTTGTAATATGCAATACTTCTTAATGTGGTGAAACCTTTTTCGGCATATTCTACATGTTCATGAAGATCTTGAATATCTGCAGTATTGCCAGCAATTGAGTAAGCCATTTGAATGCCTAAGTTTTCAGGATTTGCAGTATTTACAAAATATGCATATTTTGCACTATTTGTTGTCATTTCTCCTGAAGCTGTAGTTACTCTATAAAGCGTTCCAGTATATGTTTTATCTTCACCATATACAAAATCAATTACATCCTGTGTACGACCTAAACCATATGAATTGTCTTCCCATTGTTGTCTTGTTATATAAGTAACTGTTCCAAGTGAACCATCACTCAATTGGTCAAGAATGTAAGCAACTTCTTTCAAAGTCTGAATACCATTAGCAATATTCATATTGTAAGTGCTATTATAGTCAGTACTTACTTTGAAATGCTCATGTTCAGCATCATATACATTAATATTGCTTTCAGTAATCTTTACCCATGATAAACCAGTAGGATTTTCTTCATAATTTGCTGGTAAAGATTCTGCTGGAAAAGTCCAATTTACAGGATTATCGCTATCATTCATTGAGATTGGCATTATAGGTGTAGAAGCATCATTCCATTCATAGAATGTTCCACCAATGAATACAGAATTACCATTTGTAGGATCAATTCTCCACATTGAGTCATTTGTTACAGGTATAAGAATTTGTTCACCAATACCTAACAAATCATGATACAATGTTTCAACCTGCATATTAGTATAGTCTCTTGTGAATTCCAAAGAATATGCATATGCATTTGTCATGTATGTCCATGTTTTCTTGTCATCAATAACAATTCTGTTATTTATAGGTTTTGTTACAACAACACCATTTTCTGTCGTTTGTTCAGTCTCATAAAAATATGTTAATGTTATACCTGATGATGCATTAATATAAGGAAGTTGAGTATTTTCTGTCCATTCGTCTCCAATTGTTGCAATAGCAGGTGAATTTTCTGTTGCAGCGCGATATGAATACCATTTTCCAAAATCTTGATTTATTGTTCCTTCACCAGTATAACGATTACCAATATAAGCAAACTGTATTCCCCTATAAGCAAAACCGGTGTTTTCGTTATAATCATTATCACCAACAATAGTTATATTACCTGATAGTCTACTATTATATCTGAATGTTGTAGTTTCAAACTCATTAATTTTATTAGAGCTATCTGATTTACCCCATTGTACGTTAATGCCTTTAACAGAATTACTACCTAATTCTTTCTTAAGAGCAGCAATATCATTTTCAACATCAGTAATCCTACTAATAGTATTGTTATATGATGTCATGCCTATACCAACATAAGCGTTGAATTGTGGAACCAAAATCTGTTGTTCGTCTCCAATGAATATAATAGAACTCTTATAGACGTCCTTAAGATTTTGAGAAATATCAACTTTATGTTCTATATATGCAAACAATCTTGATGCTAAATTAGTGTTAATGTTATTAGCCATTTTTATTTGTTTATATATTTATTTGTTATATTTCATTATATTAAATAAAAATAATTTCATAAGTCCTAAATTGAAATTGGTTTTATTTCATCAAACTTGAAGATATATGACAAAATTTCATTGATTTCGTATGCTGTAAAAATACCATCTTTTGTCAAATCATATTGTTGTACTTCATATTCCTTTCCATCTATATCAATATTATTTGTTGTTATAGAGTACTCAGATTTAGTTGTATTTAAATGTATTGTTCTTGATTTGTCACCTTCATATGATTGCGGTGTTATTGTCAAGTTTATATATCCAATTGAATTTGTATTATCTACATGTAAATTGTAAAGTGCAGTATTTGCTGTAATTGTAGCTTCTTCAACAGCCTTATGTAATCCAGTAGCTGCTTCAGCATTAATATATGTATAATAATCTGAACCATCATCCACATAGTGTGTTTGTGCATAATAGTCTTGTGATGCTATATAGATATATACAGTATCTCCAACATTCAATTGTGAAATTTCTTCTTCCGTCATCAATCTGAAATATCCAGCATATGATGGATGACCTACTTGAGTATATGCTGAATAGGCCATTTCATAAGCATCTATTGATAGATAACTTCCTTCCATAGCAATTTCATATGCTAAATTAGCAGTTGAATATGCAGTATTTGACATACCATAAGCAATATATGATGTTGAATATGCTATGTTTGAAAGGTTTGAAGCTATTTCCAATTCCCCATGAATTATACTTAAATCATATAAAATTGACTCATCAACATTTTGTAAATTATGTATTTCTTTAAGTAATCCACTATATGTGTACATTCCATATTCATCATCCCAAGTTGCTTGACCAATTCTTTCATCATTAATGTAAGCAATTTGTTCATAAATGTCAACTAATTCTTCTCTAATTGATGCTACAACATAATATTGCTCATCTGGATGATTACTTATATAGTCACTATTAACAATAGTGTATCTTCCATCAACTAATATGTAATATCTTATTCCACTATTAATGTCAATTTCATCATAATCTATAGGTTGGAATGAAGTTTGGTCCATAATCCATTCTGAAATCTCTTGAATAGTGTCAAATGCTTCATTAGCACCACCAATTATTTCTTTAATCTTTTCAGTGACAAACTCATCGGTCTGTACTCTTGTATATGCATAAGTGTCAAAAAAGTCATGTGAGACATAACTATTTGAAAACTCATACAACTCTTCATTAGACACTAAACCGTAAGTTGAGATTGTGTTTGTTTCTTCATCTAATTGTATATGCTCACCATAATGAAGAACATTTTGGAAGTTCAATGCTAATTCTCTTAATTGTTGTTGTGTAACATATGTGTCAACAACTTCATCCAATTGTTCAGACATTGCATTTATTTGCGCACTTTTGTCTAATGCTTCAATAGCATCAAAAAGCTCTTCAGTTGAATTAATGTATGATGTTGTAGGTCCAAACCATGCACGATTCCAGTCAATATCAATAGCATCAAGCAACTTATAGTCTTGACCATTCTTTTGGTTTACCTTAGTAGACAACAATATACCCTTATAAGTGTCTGTTGCGTCATCCCACTTATCAACATTTGTAAATCTATTTCTATTGTATATTAATTTTGCCATTTGCTATAAACATTATTTTTTGACAATTCTCCACTTAGTCTGTCCAAGACCTGTGTTTTCTGTTCTATATACTTGATATTGAATATCACTTTCATATCTATAAATTATATGGCTTTTCATCCATCCACCTGACAAACCAGTGTCTATATCTATAAATTTCAATTCAACATCTGCAGGATATGCAAACCAACCATACAAATCTTCTGGAATGTCAATTTCTATTGTCTTTTCATAAAACTCATTCTCAAATTCAGTTGATTTCATAGAATCAAATGTTGTTTCGGTTATTGAATCAATTCCATATGCATATGCATATCCCCACTCTTGTATAGTTGTAATAGTTTTTTCATAATAATCATCAATGTAGTTTACATATAATGTAGTGTTTGTGTTGTTGAAAACCACCATTGTGACACTTTCTGTCTCAAAATTATACATTGGAATTGCGTTATCACTTGCACTTACATTAAGAGTTATAAGTTTTTCTGAATTAGTAATATGCATAGAAATCAAAACTTCTGTATTTCCACTATCATATTCAAGTGTTTTTGGTTTTTCCAATTCAATATTTACTCCATCATAATAGTCTAATGCAAGTTTATCATTATGTATTGCTAATGATATGTATTTATTGTCAACTTCAACAATTGATGTTTTGTCAATTGCAGATTCTAATTGGAATTTTATGTGAAGTGTGTGTGAGGCTCTTTCAATATCATAATCTGCGTAAATATATACACCACCTTCACCTTTTAATTGCAAACCTTCTTTTGGACTTGTTGCATAGATTTGATTTTCAATTGCATTATTATCATCTAATAAGACATATTTTGAAAAATAGTTCAAAGTGTCTTCCCAAAGGTCACCCCCAAAATATTCTCCGTGAGTGTAGATTTGTCTTTGGTCAATAATGAATGCTATAGTCTCATTTTGGTCAATCAAATCTAAAAGGTATTCATAAGCTTCATCTGTATATTTAGAAGAATTCACTAATATAATCTTTTTGTCTATCTTTTGAATAGTGTTTTGAAGTTCTTCTAAACCAATTATGTTTGTGTTTTCTTCCATGTTATTATTCAACTCTTAATTTCTTTCCTTTGTCAGTCAAAATGAATTCATTATCATCTGTAATCAAATAATCTATTTTGACATTTACAAACTCATTGCTTGGATAATAGTCCCACATTATTTGGTTTTGTGCAAATTGTGATGCATATGCCATAATGTTGTATGTAAATGATTGAGGTTCAATCATATATGATAATTGCTCATAGTCATATTCACCAACAAAATATCCAAGTTGTGCTGTATATGATAAATAATATGTATCTATTAATTCTTGTATCTTATCATTCAATAAAGTTGTTGCATTTCCAACACTACTTTCAATGGCATAAGATGTTATTGCACTTATGTTCATTGCAATATTATGGTATGAACCAATTAATGAATTATACTGGGCAACAGCAATCCAACTATGATCCTGATGATAAGTAATGGCATCTCTACCCCTAAGTTGAGATATCTTCTTAGAATTGTTTACTTGTGGAATTGTATTTTCTCCCATATTTTGTTCTCCTTCATTTTATGGTTTCTATGGTTCTTATGGTTCAACCTCTTCTACTATGCCTGTAATCTTAACCCAAATTTCCTGAGCAACTTTATTAGTGTCATATAATTGATATAATTCATCTCCTACTTCTGCAGTTGACACAATCAAGAAATCACGTCCTTCAAAATCTGCTATACTATTTGTCAATACATGAACTTGTCTATATATAGCTGAGTCAATTTCCTCTGTATGCTCTACTGTTTCAACTGTACCTTCTGCATATTGTGTTGTTCCAGTGGCATCACCATAAGAAATGAATGAATATGTTTCAGGTATAAATGGTTCAGGTTCTTGTGGTCCAGATTCTTCTACTATGCCTGTAATCTTAACCCAAATTTCTTGAGCAACTTTTTCTGTATTGTATAATTGATATAATGTGTCACCTATTTGTGCATTTGATGCAATTAAGAAGTGTTGTCCTATAAATTCTGCTATAGTGTTTGTGATAACTTCAACTTCGGTATATTCAATTGAATCAATTGTCTCTTTGTTGTCTACTGTTTTAACTGTACCTGTTGCATATTGTGTTGTTCCAATGGCATCACCATAAGAAGTGAATGAATATGTCACAGGAACAAATGGTTCTGGCTCAGGTTCTGGCTCAGGTTCTGGTTCAGGTTCTGGCTCAGGTTGTTGATTATTTGTAGTTTCAGCAATCATCCATCGAGTCAATGCATCTATTTGTGCACTCTGTGTAATATTTATGTCATTTATACTATTAATGTCACCAGTATGTTGATTGATTTGTGCATTTTGTGCATTATCGATATTATTCTGTCTAGTTTGCAAATCAGTATACTTTGTGCGTGTTTCATTCATAAAGTTGTTTAAAATTGCAGTTAATTCTGTAATTCTTGCATCAAGTTCTTGAATGTGCTCATTTTGTATTCTGTCAATATCGCTTGGTGCATTTTTAAGCAAATTGACTAATGTGTTTGCTCTTAAACAACCAGTGACAGCATTTACAGAAACAGGAATAAGTATTTCGGATGCATCTGTTTGTTCAACATCGCTAACAGTCCATCTAGGCAATTGAGAAATTTTTATTCCAGCCATTGTTCTTAATTTGTTTATTTAATTTAAAAATAACTTCGTTTTTACTCATTATTAATGTATTATGAATAGGAATAGAAAGTTTACTATATTATTTTGTTTTAATTTTTAATGTTATGAGTTATTCAGAAGGAGTTTCGATTAGGCCAAGATTTTCAACAATCTATTTTGATGACATACATTCAAAGACACTTGAAGGTGTAGCAGAAGAAAAGAGAGAATGCCAAGAAGAAGTGTACAAAATTCGTGAAAGGTTAGCAATGCTTATTGCTGGAAACCCAAAAGACTTGATGAACAAGGAAGACTGGGATGAATATACTGAACCTACAAGTTGGATCACTTTCCAACTTAATGAAGTTGAAGAACAACTTCAAGTGGCATTACAAAAATATGGTGAGCTTAATGTGTATGAACATCTTCTTGAACAATGGGATGAAGGCACGTGGAGTACTGAGGCTAGCTGGGAAGATGTTTATGATGACATAAAGCATACAGCAGACTCAAAAGTCATATTCCCTACAGAAGAAGACGCAGATCATAATTTCAAATATGACATAATGTTTGGAAAGAAGAAACTTGAAGACAAATCAATTGAGGAAGCTTTCAATCGTGGCCTTAAGAATGTTAAACTTGACAAAGATGAACAACGTTCATTATATAGTAAAATATATGTTACTATTGATGATGACATATTTGTTACTTACAAAGGACAATGGTTGTTCAGATCACCTAAAGAAGCAATGAAAGCTGTCCAACATCGTCTTAACATTCCAGTGCTTGAATATTTCAAAAATGATTTTGTCAATAATCATCGCGATTTTTTTGAGTCATTATTTGAATGGATTAATGAAGATGAAGTAAAAGAACTTAAAGGGTTTGTTGAAAATTTTGACAATTTTACAATAATGTCAAAAGAATACAATAGGATGTATGAGCTTATAAATAAAGCTATTAACAACTATATGGCAAGTAGAGTCAAAATACACTATGTTTATGATGAGCTTGTATATGACAAAAAGGTAAAGAAGGAAGCTTCAAAGAATGCTTAAATTAATAGAAGTCAATAAACTATATTAATAAAAATTATATATTTGGGCAAGATTTATGGAATTCAATGACAATATAAAGACCTTTTTAAATGAGAAGTTTCCAGGTGTAGACATATATTCATTATCATTAGAAGAGCTAAAGAACTTAAAAGAAGAAGTTGCAATTACAAGAAATGAGTATAGCCTTTTAGAGTTGGCAATGAAGACATTAGGCAACGCAGCTTATGGTGCATCTGCTAATCATGCATTCTATTTCTATAATGTCAAATTGGCTGGTGACATCACTGGTGAATGTAGAGTGTTGACTAAGACAATGTGGCATAACTTAGAGATTTTTTTCCATGAGACTTTATGGGAACGTAAAGACTTACAAGAAAAGTTCAATTTTGAATTAGATGAAGCTAAACATGATTGGTATCGTCAACAAACTGTCTCAATTTATTCTGACACCGATAGCGTCTATACAACTTATGGTTCATTATTCCAAGCAATGACAAAGGAGTCTCAGGAAAGATATAAGACTGATGATGAAAAAGTGCAATTCATATTGAAGTTCAACAAAGAGTTTTTGGACAAACAAAACACACAATGGTGTGAGGAAATGTATGGACCAAGACATGGCAAAAGCATACATAACTTTGAATTGGAGACTATCTCAAGAGCAGGTATCTATCTTAAGAAGAAAAAATATCTTAAAGGGTTAGTATTCAATAAGGGTAAGTTTTTGAAAGAGCCTAAGATTTCAGGAACAGGTATTGAAATCATTAAGTCAACAACTCCTAAACTTTGTCGTGAAATCCTTAAAGACCTCATGAGAAGTCTTATGTTTGATTTTGATGACACAACACAAGAGTCAAGAGATATGTACATTATGCAGTTTAATGAAAAATTGGCTGCATATCGTAAGAAGTTCTATTCAGCACCTATTGAAGACATATCTCAATCAGTTGGTATTGGTGACTATAAGAAATATGTAGTTGATGACAAAGAATTTTTGATTCTTGGAAAACAATGCCCAGTATCTGTGCATGGTATAGCAAGATTCAACTATCTTGCACATAAGAATGGACAAGACAGTAAGTGTGTCTATACTGGAAAAATCAAATATTACAACATTTCATTAGGTAAGAACACAGGATATTTTGGATTCCCAGCAGGTGAACTTCCAGAATGGGCTCCACAAATTGACAAACTTACTCAATGGCAAAAGAACATTATTGATCCGATAAATAGGTTTTTGGAGGTTATGAAAATTCCATTGGTGAATGCTTCCAACACAATTCAACTTGAACTTTTTTAGTCTATTTTATGTTTTATTATTAATCATAAAAATAGATGAATAAACTTATTTAGGTATTTGTGATGTTTCCTGGATTTGCAACATTATATAAAGATAAAAACCAAAATGTCCATTTGTATTTTTATCCTGGTGTAGATGATGAAGGGAATCATATTTACAAAGACTTAGATATGTCTAAAGTAAATTTCAATTTTGAAACAATTGAAAATAATGACAATTCAAAAGAGTTCATATTCAATAGAAAAGACATTGTTGAGATGAAATGCAAATTGATTAAGAACAATGGAGAAGTTGATTTTGTGAATTTAAAATTATAATAAATATATTTATCAATTAAAAATGGCTACAAATGCTGAAATAAATGAGAAATTCTATAAAGCTACAGGCAATACTTGGGATGTTGCATCACTTTTAGAAGCAGAAAAAATAACTAAAGAAAAACTTGCTTGGATGATTCCTGATGGCGCAATGCTTGAAGATCCTGAAGGCAGAAGATATAATGAAATTAAAGATTTTATGGATGCTCTTGAAATTGACATGAGTGAAAAATCAACTGTTGAGCCAGTAACTAATGAAGAAACTACAGAAGTTGTCCCTGATACAGTAGTAGTTGAAGGTGTAACTTATTATAAGGAACAACCTGCTACACCTACTACAGAACCTGATGCAGGAAAAGAATGGACTTTAGTTACTACAATAAGTGGCACCACAACATACTATGCATGGGTACAAAATGATATAGTAGTTGATATTCCTGATTCAATAGAAGTTGAAGGTGTAACTTATTATAAGGAACAACCTGATATGCCTACTACAGAACCCGATGAAGGAAAAGAATGGACTTTAGATACTACAACAAGTGGCACTACAACATACTATGCATGGGTACAAACAACAATAACTGAACAACCAGAAGAACAAAATCCATAATGATTTAAGTTTTTATTTATTTCATAATATAGATGAGCAGCTTATAAATATTTATAGGCTGCTTTTCTATATTAATTTAGTTATAATTAAAGATTTGTAAATATGGAAAATAATATCAAAGAAGAAGATTTAGAAAAAATAAATGATGATTTGTTTGCCAACAAAAAACCTAATGATGAATTAGTTGATGAAACTATAAACAAACCTGAAGAAGATGAAAATGGTAATGTTGTGAAAATGACTTTGCCTGAATTGTTTAAGATGCAATTAGATGACTATAAGAATCGTTGGATTAGAGCAAGAGCTGATTATGAAAACCTTAAGAAGAATTCAGAAAAGCAATACAAAACATCATTTATTGATGGACAGAAGGCATTAGTTGAGAACTTGCTTCCATTCTTTGATGATTTCGACAGGATGATTGAGAATGGTTTTGACCAAGTTGCATTCAACATCATGGTAAAAGAATTGAATGACATTTTGAAGAACAACTCTATTGAAATCATTGACCCAAAGGAAGGAGACAAATTCAATGAAGACTATCATGATGCAGTTATGGTTGTGCCAATTAGTGAAAAGGAATTAGACAATTGTGTAAAAGACACATTTGTAAAAGGATATAAGCATAATGGAAATGGAAAGATGATTCGTTATGCTACTGTTTCAGTATATAAATATTCAGAATAAAAATGGAAATAGAAGTAAAATGCCCAATAAACTCTAACGGTAGGACTTACAATTCTGATGCATTCAAGAAAGCATTAGATGAATATAAGAAGAATAGGAAGAATGCGATGTTTGGAGTATTAGAGCATCCAACAACATATGATGAGTTGCCATTCAACAATTTGTCTTCTATTGCAGTAAAGATAAATGACATTGATTGTTGTAATGATGAAAAACTTACTGATGAATGGCTTAATGCTCATATAGAAATATTGGACACACCTAAAGGGCAAATTGCTAACAAATTGCATGCAAGTGGCATTCCAATGACACTCAAACCAAGTGTAATGTCAAATTCAGAAACAGGAGAGCTTCAAATAATTGGCTTCAATTTTGTCATCGATAGAGAAGCTGCAATCAAAAAACAAATACTTGACTTCATAAAGCATTTCCAAAATGAAGGCACAATAAAGACATTCACTGAAGGATGTTGCTATTGGTTTGCAAAGATTCTTTGTGAAAGGTTTGAGATGGATCATTATAGGACTATGTTGATGTACAACAACATTGATGGGCATTTTGCCACAAAGATAAATGGACGTCTTTATGACATAACTGGAGAGCTTAATGAGACTGCTGACTGGAAAATATGGGATGAATTCCAAGAGAATGAACCAATCTATTCTAAAACAGTCATAAGAGACTGTATAAAAAAATTAGACTAACTTAATGGAAATAAAGATAGATGAAAGCATAATACCTTTGAATTTTGGATGGAGAGCAGGAATAGGAACTCGCGTTGATGATGTTGTTGATAGTTTTGAAAGAAATAGAGATTACCAAATATCAAATGGTGAAAGACTAAAAATTGAGCAAGTAGATGAATATAACCAATCGATTTGGTATTCATTGATTGCTGACATTGAAGATGCATTAAAAGAGTTTATGTTTGAACAAATGTGTTTAGTGACTTATGAAGACATAAAGCAAAAAATCTTCTATATATTAGATGATAACATAACAAAATATTCACATATAAAAAGTTATTCATTCACAACTTATTTGAATTCATTAAGGGGTGACATAATGTACCGAATGAACATGAAGCTTGCTGAGTGTGAGCCAACAAATTGCATTAAACTTAAGTGTGATGGCTTTTTGTATGTGAATGAAGAGTCTAACCAAATAATATTAAATGAATTGAAAATAATAGAATATTTATTGAATGAAAGTAGAAAATCCAATTGAATGTAAAGAAGTAAATAAGCATATTGATGAAGACGAATATGATAGCTTTTCAATATTCTTAGCAGGCACTATTGACAATGGCGATAGCAACAATTGGCAAGAGCAGCTTATTGAAAAAATAAAAGACAAAATGCCATCTAACTTTACAGTGTATAATCCAAGAAGAGAAAATTGGAACAAAAATGCAACTATCAAGGAACTTCAATACCAAATAGCGTGGGAACAACAACATCTTCATATTTCTGATTTGATTATAATGGTGTTGTTAGACAATTCACAGTCACCAATAAGCCTTATGGAGTTGGGTGAGTTTTGCAGTAGTGGAAAGATGGTTGTGTTTTGCACAAAGAAATTTTATAGATATTGGAATGTTAAAGACCTATGCCTCAGAAAAGGAATATATATGTATGAGACAAACAATATAGACAAAATTGCAGAAAGTGTTGTTGAAGTAGTAAACTATAACATAAACTAATATGATTAAGATTACAGCTAAAACATATAAAGAAATTGATTATTTTGCTTGTTCAAAAAGGACAGTTGAACAAAATAGATTGTTATTATTATCATTATATGATGATCTTAATGAGATAAACAATTTGTTAGTAATAAATGGTTATGATATGCAATTACGTATTGATTATGAAAACAACCATACAGAATATTCTCCTGAGAGAGTTGACCCATGTCCAGACTTTTATGGTTGCTTTACTTTATCATTTGAACATAACCAAAATGAGATCATTGGTGACATTATGACTATTGATGAGTTAGATCAAGCATTATTCATCATAATTGGTTTTTACAAAAATCTAATAAACAAAAATATATGAATAGGATTTTCTTAGGAGGAACTTGTGCAGAATCAACCTGGAGAGATGAACTTATTGACTATATGAAGAATGACAAAGTTGAGTGGTTCAATCCGGTTGTCAAAAATTGGACGCCAGAATGCCAAGCTATTGAGGAAGATGAAAAGAACAACAAATGCAATGTGCATCTATATGTCATTACTCCTAAAATGATTGGAGTATATTCTATTGCTGAAATCATTAATTCATGTTGGCAAGCTCAATGTTATGGCACTAAAGTAAATAAAGTAGCATTCTTCATTTTGGGTGAATGGGAAAAAGGACAAAAGAAATCTTTTAATGCTACACTAAGACTTTGTGGTGACATTGCACCTGAAAGGTTTGTTGGTGGTTTTGCTGCCAATGTGCATGAAATCTATACAAAATTAGTAGCTGAAAAAATAATTGAATAATTGTATTATTAATATAAAACTAAAAAATATCAAGAGAAAAAATGAAAAAAGTACTTTTAATTATTAGTTTAAGTTTGGCAACATTATGTATGCAAGCTCAAAATGACAATGGTGGTTTATTTAGAAGAGGCGAAGAACAAAATAAAGAAGTTTCAACAAAGGGTGGACCTGGACTTCCAGGACATGGTCAAAGTGGCAATCAAAATGCACCAATAGGTAGTGGCGCAGCTTTATTGATTGGTTTTGGCGCTGCATATGCAATGTATAAGAAGAACAAAAAATGAAACACTTAAAAGACAAAATATTGGAATCAATTCCAAACAATATATTGGAATCTCAGGAGAAGGCAGTGGTAATTACATTGCCTTCTTCTATTGAATGGTCAGATTATGAAAAAGAACTTAAAGCTGTTGAAGACGAGTCACAAGTGATGAACTTCAAAGTGCCATTCTTACCATCAAAGACAGACAGAGACTACATAAAGAAATGTTATCTTTGCTATAAAGGCAACATAATAGGATGGCAAAAAGTATGCGGGTTCCAAGAAAAAGGAAGCATAAACTGCACAACGACGGGTAAACATTGGGAAGGCAATTTCATACAAAGAACTGGAAAGTTCAACAAATTAGATGAGCCAATACCAATGAAAGGATTTCAAGGATGGAGATATATGAAATAGTTATTATTAAATAACAAATATATTAATTGAAATATAAAAACCTTAAAAGAATATGTAAAAGACAATCAACAGGTTGTGAAAGAAAGTCAACAACTTGATTATGATGAAGTTTTGTCAGCATTAATGAAGTGGTGTGATGGTGATGAGTTTGTGGTTGATATGAGTTCAGGTAGAACTGGAAGAATAAATAAAGCATTAAAATACAATTCATTAGCTGACATTTTAGATTATCATTGTGGTTGGGACACTATTGCACAAGAGTTAGATACAGATGAAGAGACTCTTCAAGACTTCTATTATGACAACCAAGATGCTTTTGATCAGGCAATTGAAGATGAATATTGTTAATTAGTTATGAAACCATTAAGTTCAATTATAAAAGAAGCTGCCGAAAAGAAAATGACTATCAGATATGTTGACACAGCTGATGCTATGTTTGAGATATTTGAAGATGATATGTTTCCACATTTAAGAGATTGTATAGAAGCAGAAGGTGAAGCAAAATATGACAAGAAAGAAGGCCAATGGAAAATGCAGCTTATAAACAATTATGACTTTGGAGATAACGTATACAACAACCCTTATGATGACAAAATCCATCGTTGGATAGGTGGATTCATTGATGGTGATCATTGCATAATGCTTCAATTGCTTTCATTTGAAGATCCATCATATATTGAGCTTGTTAACACTCAAAAGGTAAAAGGTTCTGGTGTAAAAGATGTTTTTGGACAAATTGTTGCTTGGGTTGAGAAAGAGTTCCCTGGAAAAGACATAAAGACATTTCCAATGAATGATGAACTTGATGACTATTACCAGAAACATGGATTTGTAAGAGATGGTGATGAACTTTGCAAAAAAGCTAAATGACATATATGAACAACATAAATGAATACCTATCAAGCAAACTAAAAAGAAAGCCAACTATTCCTGAAATAGGCAAAAAAGCTTATGACTGGTATGATGAGGAATGGACTATAGTAGATTTTTGTTGTTGCGATGATGAACAAAAACTTAAGAAGTTCATGCATGACTATGATGCTGATAGTTTAGATGTTGATGATTACGGAGAGAATGATTATTTGGTTGCAGCCGAAAATGGAAAAGTAATAACTGTATTCTATTGGGATGAAGATAGTGGGTTGCATTACAAATAAAACATTTTAGAGGAGTTTCAAAAAGAGGCTTCTCTTTTTTATTTTTATCAAAACATACCATAAGTAAATGCGTAATAAAAGAACTAAAGAAAGCGAATTAGACAACATATACAGAAAGAATGTGTTTATTGTCATTTGCTCAATTGAACCAAAAGATGATTTGCCAATGTTTTCAGTAATGTACAAAAGGTCTGGAGACAAGGTGCTTAAATATTCTGTAAATGAAAACAAACAAATTGATGAAATCAATATGTGGGATTATCATTATGACTCTAAACGCGAAATTGAATATGCATCATTCTTTATGGTATGCAAAGGTGATCCATTTGAGTTCATTAGGTTTATAGAAAGCTCAGATTTTGAAGCATATTATAAAGAAGTGGCAAAATATGACATTGACAATGTGTTGTTGCCAGCAGAATTCACTAAAGAAAGAGTTGACGAACGTTTAGAAGAGTATTCTAAAAACACATTCAAATATTCTTATGACAAAACTATTGACAAAATCAAAATAAGCCAATACATAACTTGGGGCATAACATTAATAGGTTTGGGTATGTCATTTTACAATACATTTTTTGGCAAATAGTTTGAATTTTTGGCATTTTGTTACTATATAGTATTGTAAACAACAAAAAGGTAACAAAATGCTAGAACCTGACTTCACTTCTTGGTATAACACCAAAAAGACCAAATATGGTAAGAAGATTGTTGCAGAACGGACAAACTTCTTTTTCCTTGATGATGGCACGATGGTATATGACACTGCAAAGTTCGACTCATACATCGATGCAATGGTTGATGCTGTAAAGAATCATGGTGAAGATTTAGATGACATGATTGCTCTGGTGTTCCCAGAGAAGTTCGACCATCCAATTGTAAAAAAGAAAATGTTGGACCTTTTAAACAAGAAATAAAATGCAACAATTCCGAGTCATACGAAAAAACGATAATGGCGAGTTTGAAAGCGTCATAATGGAATCTGAGATATTCCCTGGAAATAGCAAATGGGACCATGACTTCAGTGAAGCCCAATTTAAAGAACTTCTTGAACTTGATGACATGTTCCATTTAGTCGACTATGACAATGTGCCTGACATTGAGTTCCAACGTCGTGAGGCTTTGAATGGTGTTTGGGGAGAATGGGTGTTCCTTTCGGATCCTATTATAGACTATTTCAATTTATAATATAAACATTATGTATAGAGAAATTGGCGACACATTTAGAATTACAGAATTCCACCCTGGACTTCCTGAAACAATAGTGATTCTTGAAGTTGTAGAAAACAACACTCCTGTATGTGAGGGATGCTATCTTAGGAGAAAGTGTATGAATCAACCACGAATGAAGGAAATTGCAGGATCCTGTTCAAAAGACTTTAGAGAAGATGGCAAAAGTGTCATTTTTAAAAAAGTAAGAAATATTTGAATTTTATGAAATAAAATTCTATATAATATTGTAACTAAAAAGTAGAAAAATGAAAATTATTGACAACTTCGAATTGATTAAAGAATTCATCAAAAACAGACCTTGTGGTCCTGATCAATTCTATTTTGTCCAAGTTCTTGTTCGCGGTAAGGATGGACATCTTGGTGAGGCGGGTATTAATGGAAACAATAAGAATCGTATGACTAAGTACTACACCATCTGTTCAGTTGAAGATCTCGAGAAGCATGAAAAAGAGATGAAGGGCATTTCGGAGCTTGTCAATGGTAGAGTCTATATCCATCCTGCACGCAGATCTTTCAAAAAGGTTGCAAACAAAATGTTGCTTGAGTTTGCTCAGATGGTCAACAACGAATCTTATCGTATGACTAAGGCTGCTTTCTCAACCGCCGCAGGTAAGGTTTATGATGAGAGAGTCTACATTGTTGACATTGACGATGTTGACCCAAATGACCAGGAGACTATCAACAAGTATGTTGAGTTGATCCTTGACTGCTCTGAAGACAGAAACCCTGACAGAATTTTGGCAATTGTCCCAACCGTTCATGGTTTCCATTTGTTGTGCCAGCCGTTCAACACCAAAAAGTATGCTGACACTATTGGTTAGCCAATTGATGACTGCGTCAAAAAGAATAACCCAACCTTGCTTTACTATAAATCTTTAGAGTAAGAATTCTATTCACAATGCATAATTAAGGAGAGCGACTTAGTCGCTCTTTTTTATTTTTAAACAAAAATAAACATAATTATATATGGAGAAGGACACATTCAGATGGTGTGGATATGACTGGAGTTGCAAAATGGAAGGTGGAAGAATCATTCATACAAGTTATCCACATGCATGGTATAGCGATAGTGATAATGTGATAGCAAGATTTAGGAATGGCGAAATGCATCTATACTATAAAGAGAATCCTAAAGAGATTAAGCATTGGGATGGAAAGATATATCATCCTACAATTGAGAGAGCTATAATTCGCACTAAACAACATTTTAGTTTTGGACACTTTGAAATAGAAGCAAAAATGCCAGTTGGTTTGAATTTATGTTCAGCATTTTGGCTTAGTGGAGCTGGAAACTGGCCACCAGAAATCGATATATTTGAGTCATGGTCATCAGACACAAACTATTTCCATAAAAGGACAAGATGGTTTCCTTGGTTCTATAATAATTGGGACACAACAACAAATGTCCATTATAATGACAAAAAGATAAAGCATAAACATTTAGGTTCTAAACCTATACCTTGCAAAAAACAAAAGCTTGATCCAACACAAGAATGGATAAAATATGAATGTGATTGGCTTCCAGATTCTATTGTGTTTTACGTAAATGGGAAAGTGACAAGAAAAGTTGGAAAGAAATATGCAAATTGGCTTATAAACAATTTGAAAGATCCAGAAAAGGGTTACCTCATGGATGCAATTATTGACATAAATATTGATGATCCTATGGTTGTAAAAAGCAATTTAGAGACTCCATTAAAGGTAAGGAAATTCAAATATACCCCAATAGAATAAAACACATCAAGAGATAAAAAGAATCATCTCTAGTGAACTTTAACATATTAGATAATTGGTCTATAAACCAAACATCAAAGTTCACTAGAGATGATTTATTTTAAAATGATTAACTTAATCTATTTCTTCATCATCCCAGTTATATACATGTTTCTGAATTGAACGTTTTGAAATAATAAAGTTCATTTCATTACATATATCTACAAGGTTTTGTGCATATTGACGAATCATACTGATATTATCAATATCTGTTTTATATTGGTTTACATAATCATTAAACAATTCACTTTCTCTATTTTGAATAGCCATATCTGAACTCATCATATTGTATCTCAATACAAGCGCTTTAATGTTGTTTTGCATTTCTTGTATTTTTTTATTATTCAATAAGTCTTTATATTTTGGAATTCCTACTTGAGCCATAATATCTTAATGTTATTTTATTCTGTATAGTAAACTTTACTGAAGATCATTCAGTATAATATTGTACATAATTTTCAGGGTCTTCTTCTATTTTGTCTAAGAATTCCTGAACTTTATCTAATGCTGCAACAATTCCTTCACTAAATTTGTCTGTTTCAAATGAACAATATGGATCATCATCATAAGAACATGAACCAATCTTACCTATCCAAAGTTTCCATGAACCATCTTGGAATCCTAGCAAAAAGTCAATTGACAATTTTTTGTCTTTGTCTTCTAATTTGTATTCAATCTTTTGGTAATTTTGGTTGTCTTCTAACCAAGTGACTTTTTTGTCTGGAGATTCCCAAATAGTGAACTTTATCTTGCCACGTTGAGTAGTCTTTTCATCTTCTTTATTTTCAGAGTCTTCTTCTTCGTTGATTTGTTTCAATATATAGTCTTTTAAGTTTTTCATGTTTATTGTTTTGATTTTTCTACTTCATTTGACAAAAGCATTATTTTGTCTTCAATATAACTGACAGTATCTCTATCTTTACTTGACCATGAAACAATGTTTTCATCATTAACATAGTTCCAAACTATATTCTCAATTTCTTGATAATAGTCATCTTCTGCACAAAAACCATAATCATTCATAAACGCTTTTATGTTTTTCAACCAAGCATCTACTTGTTTGTCTAACTTCTTCTTTCCTGTTAAAGAAATCTTTTCTGAAGCTTCAATAATATAATCTTTTAAGGAATTCATATCATTAGCATATTTTATTATTTAAAAATAAAAAAGGTGGCACATAATGTACCACCCTTTAATGTTATTTCATAAATTTAGACATTATATACTGAATAGTCCATATTGTCTTTCATTTCCCAACCCATTTCAAGCATATTGTTTATATGTTTATTTAAAGCTACATAGAATTTAGTGAACTCATCAACAGTAAAGAATATTAAATATTCTGTTTTACAATTTTTCATAGCTTTAATTCTAATAGGTAGGTTTTGTCCATCAGTTTGAACAGCTAAATCATAATTTGCTTTATAGTTCATTTGATTTTCTTTGCTCAAATTGATTTTAACACCATTCCAAATAAAGTTATTTATGATTTTGTTAGATACAACTGAATTAATCATATTTTCAATATCATCTTGTATAACTTTAATAGATGGTTTTGTATCATATACAAAATATGAATATGAGCACATTCCTGTGCTTACAAGATTGTTGCTTTTTACATAGCGACCACCTTTAAGCACAGGACGGGCATTTTCCATTACTTCATTACACCAAAAACATACATACCATTTTCCATTCATTTGATAAATTGGTTTGTATTCTGAAATCTTAATTGTGTTATTAAATATTGCTTTCATATCTTAAACTTAATTATTTTTTTCATTAACCAACATTTACGAATGGTAATATTATGTTCAACTTATTATCTGCATATTGAGTTTGCTGTATTGTTGAATCAATTAAACTATGATTTTCTTGTGAGCGTACACACCTTATAGTCTTAACTTCTAAGCTATGTGAACCTGATTGTACTTGAGGGTCCCAATAGTTGGTTGATGACACAAATTCCAATGATACATTATTTGGCATATTTTCAGGAGTACCTATAAGATTTAAATATTTTACAACATCTGCAAATACTGCATTTCCACTCTGAATTCTTCTCTTGTCTTCTTCTGTGTAATAGTTTTGAGCGTCATTATAGACTTTCATTTCGGCTGCAAGTCCTTCAATTGCCAAAGTATTCATAACTTCGTTAAGAGCTTGTGCAACTTTTGAAGGAACTATTGGACCTGATGCAACAGCAATTTGTCTCAATTCTGCAAATGATGGGACATACATCTTAATAGGATAGTTGTAATCGTATACTCTTTTGAATATAGATTGTGCATGAGAAGCATCTTCAGCAAATGTTTTAGTAATATTATAACCATTGTACAAATCTGTGCTTGATGCAGATATTTGAACATTAGAACCAAGATTTCCAAGATTGTATTCTATGTTCGAATCTGTTCTACCTAAACTAAATCCAACAAATTGTGTAAATGATAAGAATATAGGATGTACCAGATTGTTATTATCCTTTATAACAAATCCACAACCAATAATTTCATCAACATCATTAGATGCAAATGTATGATTTACTATAAATGTATTTGTATCAGTATTTTCGGTAGCAGTTACTTCAAAGAACCTATTTAATGCGTCAACAGCATAGAATGTATATACAGATCCTATTGTTTCATAACTATTAATCCACTTATATGATGTTGCACTACACAAACTTCTGGTTAATATCATTGTAAATTCTACAAGTTTTGTTGTTTCTGTAGTACCATTTATTGAAAAGTTAAAGTAAGGTGTTTCAGCTGCTGCGTTATTTGCATCAGCATCATATTTTACTTTGCATCCAATCTCAATTGTAGTAGTTATGTTTTTGTCTTGTTTTGCATCTGTACTCATAATCAATGATACTAATGAGAATGCTTCTGCTTCATCCAATGTTACTTTTACATATTTAGGAGTGAATATTACAGTATCGCCACTTTCAATATCTACTGAAATTGGATTGCCCAAATAATAGTCGTCTCCATTTGGTGTCAAATCAGCAGCTACTGGAATTGAATAATTTCCATTAGTAGGCACTCTATTTTCACCAATTTTAATATATTGTAATTCAGTAGCATAACTTACATTAACATCTCTTCCATACCAATCAAGAGCTTTCAATTTCAATTCAACTTTAGGATAGTCTGAATCGGTTCCATCAAATGCCTTGTTATTTGGAATATTGAACATAAATTTATCACTATAAGTTTCCAAGTTAGAATTTACATGTTTTTCAATATTGTCTGTTAATACTTTATGAGTACATGTCATTACAAGTTTATCAGGATATGATATATTTACACTTAAAGTTCTATCAAGTGTAAGATCTTCAATATAGTTAGGAACTTCAATGTCTGGACGTGCTAAAATACCAAGTGTGTTAGGAACATTTGTTGTTTTAACAACACCAACAGTAACAACCAACTCATTATCTTCATTCATAACTACAGTACATCCTGGAATGTTAGGCGGATTTACAATTGACAAATTATAGTTGATGTTAGGCTCAATAATATTATTGTTATTATAGTATCTGAAACCATATACATATCTTCCAATAGCTATTAATTCAATTGGTATATTGCTGCCGATTTCAACACCATTTTTCTTGTCATATAAAGCAAGCCTATTAGCATACTTACAAATTACATTATAATCCATTGTCATATTATATACTCTACCACTTGTTAATGTTAAAGTTATATAAACTTTTAAGTTACTGTTTTTAATGAATTTTGTAATATAATGTTTAATCTTGAAATAATACTTCTGATTTTCATGATCTAATGGCTCTTCAACAGTAATGATTTCAGCTGCTTTAGGATTTTCATCTTCTTCATCTATAGCTCTAATTGCTTCAAGTTGAATTCTTGATTCATCAAATGAAACAGTTAATGATTTGACATCAACATTTGGTACTACTCCTTCTTTATATCTTATTTCAAATGTATGTGTTTCACTATCTGTTATAGTAGAAGAACCATCAAACAACATTTGTGTTTCACTTCCTGAAGTTATATCATATATTTCAACTTCATTATCTTTAGCTTCAATACGTTTTTCAACTTTAATATATGTTGTTGTATTAGGAATTGGGTTATTAGAGTCAATTCTACCATTAGCTAAATAACGACATACATTTACAACAAAGTATTGTCCTTCGCCAAGACCAGGAGCGGTATCAAGTGTAATTTCTGGATTTGCAACAAATATTGCTTCACTATCTTTATTTGTTAATTTAGCATATTCAATACTACCACGAGCCATTGTAAATACTTCATTGCCAACAGTTCCTGTTGAAGTAATAGTAGGAGGATTGTTCCAACCTTGCATAGTCTTCAATTCATACACAAACTTATCGTTTTCTGAAACTGGGAAGATAGAAGCCATTATCTTAAGTTCAGCACCTTGAACAACTTTATATATTGTATAACGTGTTCCAGCTATAAATTTTTCTTCTGCTTCACCACCAGTAATATTCATTAAAGTACCTTCTGAACAGTTAACAGTAACAACATTACCTGGTTTGAATACATTTTTACCAAATTCTGCAATAAGTGCCTGATATTCATCTTCATTCAAAGTCTTATTGAAGTATACTGAACCACCAAATTGTTCATCGCCATTTGAATCTTTGAAATTAAATGTTTTGTGCATTTGTATGAAGTCTGCTACCGCATTTTCTCCATCAATTACCCATTCAAATCCAGTGATATTGACATTACATGTCTTAGGATCTTTATTGCCATCAATATATGCTTCTTTCAAATCAAGCAAGAATTGATATGTGTCAATACCTTTGACGTTATTAAATGTCACTTTTATAAGTTGTTTAGTTGGTGCATAATCAAATACATAATTTCCTCTGTAATCATTACCTTCTATAAGTTCACCTTGATCATTAGTTTCAGAAATCTTTTCAAATTGTGGAACTAATTCATATGTTTGATTACTTTCGTTCCATTCATAAGTCTTACAATATTTGTAAGCAGAATGTGAATAATATTCTGGAAGAATGTCACCATATCTAGGACCTAAATTACCCATTGAACCTTGAGAAGCAAGTTTGTCTTGATATACTATATAATCATTAGTGTCTTTAGTAAACATAACATCATTAAGCTCAATTGTTTCAGTATCATCACTTAATGACACTTCATATAAAGTGACACCTTTAGCTGGAACGAATGTTTTTGCATTTGAGTTCTTTGCTCTCCAACGATGCAAATTGTTAAGTGTTGAAATTACAGGTTCACCACTATTTAAATGCTGCATACCACGAATATCTACTTCTTCAAGTGATGTAATCATTGGAAGACCTCCAATACTATCTGCTGGTGATGAAACACTTTCATTATCATAACCAATAAGAAGTTTTGTCATCATTGGGCCATCATCAGTCCAACTTATAGTTCTTGGCTTATTGTCTGGTCCTAAAATAGTAGGAGTAGCTACTAATGTGAGATTTGTGAAGAATTCGCTATTTGGTCTTATATTGAAAACTTTAAGTTTTTGAGGACCATAGAATAATATAGGTTCACCTACACTATTATTGATATATGTATCAAATACAGCTGAATCTTCACGATTAATTTCTTTAAACCAATCTGAATAACTTACCTCAGCATTTCTAAGTAATGTAAAATAATATTTACTTGCTGCAGTTACCATCATCAAAGGTGTTGCTTGGTTGCCAGGACCTGCGGTTAAGCCGGAAACAATGAAGTTCATTCGTTTATTTGAATACATACCTGATGACCATTTAGCATCATAAAGTTCCCAACGATTGTTGACCCACCAATTACGATGTGAATGACGTGTGCCATGCATAAATCCAAGATATCTTTTTTCAGTAAAGTTTTCTTTGATTGTTGATAAATATTTTACCTTTTCTTGTTCATTATAAAGTCTTTGACACCATGTTCCTTCTTGACGTTCATTTAACCATGTCAAAACTGCTTCTGCTGAAAGAAGTCCTTGTTCATTCATAGCATTATCAATTTGCTGTACCAATTTCATGAATTCTTCTGTCATTTCAAGACAATTCCATAATATTGATTGAGAACCAGCAAATGCATAACCAGGAAGTGTTGAATCAAATGTATTACGGTCAATATCCCAATTATAAATCAAAACACCATCATTACGTACACCTAATGTAGTGTCATTATCATAATTGATGAAATAATAATGCTGACCATCTTCAGTAGTCATCATAGAGTTCTTAACAACTTGGTCAACAGCACCAAATCTTATCAAATATATATAATATGCTGCAACCTTTTCGGGATCTAAGTGGTCTTTCCATGTAGCTTTGAAATATTGTAAATATGTAATGTTCTGACATGATACTGGGTCAGTAGTTTCACTTAATCTTACTTTATGTTCATTTTCTGGATCAAGATTTATTACACCAGCAGTAACAGATTTTAATTCACCATAATTGTCATAATATTCATAATCACCTGTGTTATTGTTTTTCCATACATATGTATCAACATAATACTTAAGTGATTCATCTTCATGTTTAACACCACTAGCATCGTTACAACGGAAATCTGAATCAAAACTTGCAATAGGGACAAGATATACTTTTTTGCCAATTATTGCTTTGTTTTCTGTCTTAGTTACAATTTCCATATTGATATTATAATTGTAAAGATACCAAATATCAATTCCATTTGTAGCTTTATCTAAATCCCATGTAACTGTTACATTTTCTATTACATCATTGTTTTCATCATCTTTAACGGTCACTTCATATGTGTCACCAATAGGCACATATTTAATATTACCGTCTTTTTCCCATTGTTTATAAAGTGTATGTTCCTTTACTTTCTTCTCTGCAATATCCCTTTCATCACGGCTAGTTGCAGCATCATATTCACTTAATGCGGTTGTATATGCATCATACTGTGTTACTGCGCTAATAGCATCCAATTTAATGAAAATGTTTTGATCATATCCATCCATTGTGTTTTGACCTTCACCAATTGTATAGTTTATAGCAGTTTTACAGAAGTTAACCCAACGTAAGAATTTTTCAAGATTCTTAGTGTCTACACCATATACATCATCACCCCAGTTATTTCCTAATGGGTTTGTTTCTGGATTGTATTCATGTCTTTCTTGACCGGTATCAGGCCAACGAGATTCATAAGTGTCCCATAATTGACGACCATCACCAATTTTACCAGGTTTGCCTACATCATCAATACTACCTACAGTTGTTCCATTTTTCTTTGTATCAAATGCTGTAGAAAGACCTTTAATGATATCAGAACCATTATTTGTGCATTCCCAACATTCTGTACAACGATTATCTTCAGGATTATCACTATATGCTTTCCATTTCTTACCAGCAGGATCTGTAATGTTTTCAAAACCAAACAACTTAGTTGATGATTTATCTGTCATAATATTGTAAATACCGCCAAATTTAGGAGCATCATAAACTGGCAAACCAGTAGCCTCATCAAATCCATTAATTTGTTTATAGAACAATACAATAGGTTTGCAGTCACAAGATGTACGAATATCAATTGCACCTCCAACCCATTGTTGAGCATTAGTTTGGCATTTTTTTTCGTTTCCAATACTTACATTATACATTGCATTGCCCCAAAGACGACCAATACCACCATTATGAGTCATAGAAGATTCAGCATAATCGGCTTTAATTGTCCATCTATCTGTCCAACCAGAAATATGCATTGCACCATAGCCATGTGCATTAGTATGATCATCATATTGTCTCCAGTTTGCACCTAAACTATAATACAATTCATTATAGTTAATTTTTTCTTTATGGTTTTTGAATTTTTTACCATTCCAATAGAACAATTTTACGCCTGAATAACGAAGTTCATCAAGATATGTCTTATATGACTCTGAACCAATAGTTTCCCCTGTACGTAACAAAGGACGATATGCTGAAATGTATACATCATTTCCAGTAAAGAAATCTGTTAATTCTGCATCTGTCAATCCATCCAAATAACTTGTAAGTGTTGTATTTTCATCATACATTGAGGTGAATGCATCATATGTTATTGGTGTATTTATATCTTCACCTGCTGCATTTTTTTGTTCTGTACGATAAGCTGACCAAGAATTATCTGGCTGTTTTAAGTAACCATCCATTCCGGAAGTTGCAAATACAGTATGTGGATCACCAAATGCATCTTTAACTATAATTGGTTGTGTTCCAGGTTTAATCCAATATAATTTGATTGGTTTTTCATCAATTGTGTGAGCTTCTACATTAATTGTAGTTGGATCATATTCTTTAAGTTTTACATACTTTTTAACTAACTCTACTCTGCCAGGAACAGTTCTATTACCGCCAATCATATGATATCCTTCGTGAACGGCTCTATATGTTGTTCCAGAAGAAAGATCATCCATACTATTTCCAACAACAATGTTTGAACCTTCTTTACCATCAACTTTTTTGTTGACAGCATATGGAAGAATGTCATCCATATCTGTAGTACCTACTAAAACCTTATCACCTTTAGATTTATATTCACTATATGGCCAAAATTCTGTTTCATATACTGGTGTTGTAACTCTCTCATCAGTATATTCTGTATCAATTGTGTCATCTGTTTTATATAATGTATGATTATATTGGAATGTTCCTAATTTTCTAACATTATTTTTGTCAGTAGTTGCTGTCCATCCTTTGCAAAAATACAAACGTAAATTCTTTATAGGATATGACATTGAAGAAGTACCCTGTGGAGAAATCCAGCATTGACGAGCATAAAAGTTCATACTTCCATCTTTTTTGTCTGGATCCCAATATTGAACTTCAGCAAATGTATTTGCTTTCTTTTCAAGTGCAGTAAATCCTTTAAATGATGTATAATCCATACCAACTAACATTGTTGGAATTAATGTTCTGACCTTTTCAAAATCAATTTCTTTATTTTTGAGAATGTTGTTTTTGTCAAAAATAGTTGTCAATTCTTCACCTGTTTGATCAGACATGTAGTTATTAAATTCTTCATCTAAAGTAAGAGCTGTATTATAAACTCTAATAGAATATAATTTTAAGTTTGCTTTACCGTCTTTATTACCAATTGTGAATGAATTTGCATTTACACCATCCGTGTCTCCCCATTTCATTGAATCTGAACCTGCATTACCAGTACCATATCTAACAACTCTTTCTAATACACCATTAACCATAATAAATAATGTGTTAGGGTTGTCATCAGTATTTGTGTTAGATGGATCATATTGATAATTTACAGTATTCTTAAGAGGATTTACAATGAAAGCTAATTTAATTCTTTCACCTGCTTTGAAGTTTATATTAATCTTAGTTCCATTCTGTGTTGACATTTCTGCAGAAGTTGCTTTAATGGTAATATATGAGTTATAGTTTAACAAACCTTCACCATTACGGTCACAGAAATCCATAATAATAGCATCATCATCTTGAACATCTATTGTTTCAAAATCAATTTCAAATGTAAAACCATTTGTTGCATTTTCATTTGTACCATTAGCATATGCAGGTAAATTAAATAGGTTAAATGGGAATGTTACTGTTGCACTATTTTTAAGTGTAAGTGATGTGCCATCCCAACCGTCAACGTTATTAATGAAATTTACTTTATTTATTGTAGCGTCATATGTATCATATTGAGTTGCATAAGCTTTTGAAGTATTATGCCAATATTCACGGTCAGGGTCATTATTATTTCTATTTTCTGCTGAGAATTTGAATATGTTATAAAGTGTTTTTTCACCAATAACTATATCTTCTAATTCTTCTGAATTAATTTCTATTTCAATTGTATCAACAACATTATTTGATGAATCATAAGCTGATATTAACAAATCAATTATGCCTGATTCACGTAATGTATATTTAACTTCATCAATTTCACCATTTTTAAGTGTATGATTAATGTCATTAAGTTTTGTACCTTCTTTTGTATAAAAATATTTGATAGGAACACTACGTTTTTGTGTAGTAAACAAACCAATAGTATATTCAATTTGTGAGTATTGAGTACCTGAAAGTTGAATTTTTTCACCTGGTTGATAAGATGAATCCAATTCTGACTTATATAGCAAATATGTTTGTTCAATACCTTCAGATGCAATAGCAAAATTAAAATAAAGAGTTTTTGAATTAATTGTTTTAGTTCCTAATGCATCTAAATTGATATGTGTAGATAATTCTAAAGTGTGTTTTCCAGGAGTAAATATTGGGTTTCCGGCTACGTCTTCATATCCTGGTTCATTTGGCCAACAAATAGGATTATCATTACTATCAAGCATGAAAATTTCAATTTGTTTGCTAATATCATTATCTTGTCCAAGACTATTGCCTGAAGATATAATACGGCTAGCATCTATACCTATTGTTGCTGGATTCTGTTTAAGTTCATAACCATCAATTTTTAATGTAAGAATTTTTGCATAACCTTCTGCGCCTTTAACATTAATATTTTGAGAAAATTCATCATCTGTATCTTTTATAGATGATAAATAGTTGAAATCAGTTGAAATTGATAAGTCAACAAGCTGATATTCAAATGTAAGAGTTGTACTTACCTGAGTAGTAACACCTGTCAAAGTTATATCAATGCTATATTTGTCGGCTGTTGTTAATAATCTGTTTAGCCTATTGTATGTATAACGGGCGCCAATAGGGTTGGTATTAGTTGGATCATAACCATACTTGTTTTCTGTATCTTCTATTGCATATTGAGCTTCAGTTTTCTTATGAGACTCAAATATCTCAGTACGAGGAATGGTTATAACTTCACTTTTAACAGAACTAGAAGATGTTGCTGTAACACGCATTATTACATCTTCCAAAACAGCATTTCCTGAGTTATCCTTAATGAAATAATGGAAAACAATAGGAGTAATGGTGTCACCAAATCGCATTGTGACTGATTCAGGTGAAACTTTAGGTAGTGTCTTAGTCGTGATAGTAGCAGGAGCTGGAGCGTCGAATGTAGCTAAAACAAGATCTGCGTTACTTGATGGACTTAAATACCATTCATCAAAATCGCTTTGGTCTGCAAATATATAATATTTGCCTTTACCATCTGCATTGTTATAGTACAAATATCCGAACTTTTTGTTCAATGTTTCTTTGATGAAATCTTGAACAACTTTTCCAGAAACAGGTGCTCCTCCAGAGAATTTGCCACCACCCCAGTCATCTTTTTTGGTAATAGGTTGTTCCCAAAGTGCTTTAGCCATGTTTATTATAGGAAATATTTTTTTGGTATTTGTGTATATTTATAAGAATATACTATTTAAAAATAATTCTAGAATTTATGATATAAAACAAAAACGCCCCAAATAGGACGTTTTGTATTAAAAAATATATGATATATATGAATATAGTTATTCGGCCGTGATTGTAACCCAAATTTCAAGTGGTGTTTCGGTTTGTATACTATATAATTGATAACGTGTTGTTCCATTAGTTTCTGCATTTGAAACGATATAGAATTTCTCACCAACCCAACCATCTATTGTGTTTTCTGTGACTATAGCTTCTGAAAACTCAACATTTTGATTCTCAATTTCAATCATTGTTGTATTGCCGGTTGTTTGGACTTTACCAGTTGCCCATGCAGTTTCAGTATTTTCATCTGCATATGATGTGAAGCTATATGTTATAGGAACAAATTGTTCTTGTTCAGATTCTTCTGTTAACCCTGTAATTCTGACCCAAATGTTTTGTTCTACACCAGTTGTGTCATACAATTGATATAATGTGTCACCTACCTCTGCATTTGATGCAATTAAGAAATCAAGTCCTTCAAATGATGTTACAGTATTTTCCAATACATGTACTTTTACATATTCAATTGAGTCAATCGTTACATTCTCTACTGTTTGGACTGTACCAGTTGCATATTCTGTTTCTCCATTTTCATCACCATAAGATGTGAAGTTATATTTTACAGAAACAAATGGTTCAATTATTTCAATCCATGCATAATATGTGATTCCATAACGTTCAATTGTTGTTTCTTCATAGTTTTCTCCTGGTTTTTGTGATTGTGTCTTATAATAAGTTACACCATCAACTTCAACAAATTCAGGAGCTACATAAGCATAATATGTAATTTCATATCTTGCAATAGTTGCAATTACTCTACCATCATTAGGATCTTCTGGTTTAGTCTTATAATAAGTTACACCATCAACTTCAACAAATTCAGGAGCTACATAAGCATAATATGTAGTTTCATATCTTGTAATAGTTGCAATTACTCTACCATCATTAGGATCTTCTGGTTTAGTTTTACTATAAGTTATACCTTCAACTGTAATTGTTTCAGGAGCTACATAAGCATAATATGTAGTTCCATTTTGTTCTACTGTAGCTAATATTCTACCATCATTAGGATCTTCTGGTTCAGTCTTATAATAAGTTACACCTTCAACTGTAATTGTTTTTGGTATAAAAAATTCTGGTTGAGCAACTTTAAATGCATCCCATTCATTTTTTAAAGCATTAAATAATGTTTCAATACTTGTTAGTCTTTCACTAAAGCCATTATCGTTCTTAGATTCAATATCTAACAATGAACCATCTCTTCCAACTCTAATTTGTTTTATTGTACTCATTTTTATATATTTCGAAATATTTATTTTTTATTCAATTGTCAAAATTGCGGTTTCTTCATCATATTCGGCTGCACCTTCAATGAATGTCAAAATATTGTTTTCAAATTCAATATTGTCTTCAGCAACTGTAAGAATATTATCTAAATATTCTGAATGCTCATCAGAAATAGATATTGCTTCAATTGTAAAGTTTGCATAAACAATATCACGTAAATCCATTGTTGTTCCTGGAACTTTACCTGCAATACTGAATTTTATTATATATTCTTTAGAACTAGAAGCAGATATTTGTTCAGTTTCAGATAGTTTTATTGTATAAGTATTATCTTCACCTTCTTCAACAACAATTCCTAAAGGAAGTGGTTTATAAGTAATTTGAGTATTTTCTGCTTCAGGTTCATCAATCTCAATTTTAACTGTTATTCCTTCTCTAAGTTTAGTCTCAGATAATGAAACACTATTTTTGATTTCATCATCTAATTTAATTGTAATGTTTGAAACTATCTTTGGCCTTTCTGCTTGTACAAATTTTATATTAACTGTATTTGACTCAATAAACCAGTATTTTACTTTCATTGTTACATCATCAATATTTCCAAGTTTAATATATTGGAATTTTACATTTGATATGTTTTCCATCATTATTAATATGGTGTCACCATTATAAAGTACAATATCTCCATAAGATAATGAATTGTTTGTTAAAGGCTTAATAGTGTCCTTTGTGTCAACTGGTTTACTAAATTTATGTTGAATATATTTTGCATGTTCATCATAAGTAAATGATAATGTATTGTTTGTTGCTGCTAATATGTTGTCAATTACACCATTAACTGCAATGATTGTATTTGGATTGTCTGTATTGTCAAAGGTTGCAACAACTTCATTATCGTTAATTGATGAAGATAATGTAAATGTATATTCATATTGAGGTAATGCAGGTATATATTTTGTTAATCTTAAGTCTTTAAATACCTTTTCATTATCTGATAAAGTATAAAATGCATTTACTCCATAAAGTTTTGTTATTGAAATATATTCTTCTCTACTTAACATTCCATAAATTGAAGTTCCCAATACTGAAATTTGAGCTTCTTTAATGTTTAAGTCAAATTTCTTAATGTCTTCCATTATTGTAACTGGCACCTTATCCCAATTAATTCCATTTAATTCTAAATAAATTAAACTTTCTGGAATAAGATTTCCATTTGTTTTCAATAATGTGTTCCAATCAGTAACAAATTTATAAGTATCTAAACCTTCAACATTATCTAATACTAAACTATTCAATTTGTTGTCAATTGTGTAGTCAAATATGCAATTATCAGCAAATGTCACATCTTGCAAACGAATATTTTCAATTCCTTCAGGCAATTCAATATCTTTTAATTTTACATCAGTTGCTGGAATTGCTGGTTTGAAGGATTTAATATTTGAACCTTTAGCCTTAAATGTGTTAAGTTTAGTAAGTCTTGAAATAGCAGGAGTACTTGTCAAATGATTAATATTTGAAATATCAAGATATTCCAAATTGACTAAATCATTTATACCCATTATCTTAGTAATGTTTTCATTTATAGTTTCACTACCAATTGTCAATTCAACTAAATGATTTCCCTTATTAGTTGTCCATGGGTTATATGTCAAATTCAATACTCCATCAATATGTTGAGCAACATTAGACATATTGAGCTTCTTCATATTATATGGAGAAAGCATTGAAGTATAAGCAAGTTGTTCACCATTGATGAATGCTATTGTTGCAGTTTCATCAGCTTCAATTGTTGTATCGCTTTCAGTAATTTGTTCATTTTCATTTACTCTTATGCCAAACACACCATTTTCATATGCTGTTACATCAAATGATGCTACACAAGGTTTCAAAGTCATAGGAATTACATACTCAAACCATTTATCATAATCACTTGAATATCTCATTTCAAATGTTGACTTTTTGACTCCTAATGATCTTGTTGTCAATGTCATAGGAATGTCAACTGAACAATCATACATATAATATGTATACAATTCTTCATTATTGCCATACTTTGTTTCAAAAATTCCAACTTGTGCTTCAATTTCATCTTTCAAAGTATCAATAATTGGGACATATTCTTGTTGAATATATGTATAAAAATTAGTGCTTGGATAATAGTAATGGTCATATGTATATACATCATCTGTATAGTCATATGAATATGAATATATTCTGCCTGAAATAGAACCAGAACCATTAATATATTCTTCTTCTGAATAGAAATATGTCACATTATTATCATTATCAGTAATATAAGCAAAGAAATAACTCATATTAGTTGATTCAACTGTAACATTAGTATATGCAATATCTGAAGCTGTATGCCAATTGAATGTCTTAGCACCAATACGCACAGAATTAAGTTCATATTCATCTCCATACATGACTTCTTTATTGTACTTTTGATAGTTCATTGAGAATAAGAAGTCATTCAAATCTTGTGCAGTATAATCAACAATATTTGAGAAATCATTATCGAGACTATGTTGATATGAATATTCAGCATGATAACGAGAAACAGTTTTGCCATTTCCAGTTATTTCACTAATTGTAACTACACCATTATTGTCATAATGGCTTACTAAATAAGCTTGACCTTCACTTAAAATATCTTTCATTTGATCAAACTTATATTCTGTCTCTTCATACAACAAATCTGAATAATTAGTCCAATATGACTTTAAATTACTTGTTCTGCTAAGATAACCAAGTTCTGAAATATAACTTCCATATTGTCTATTTGCCAAATATGAAGCAGCATCTAAATAAGATGTGCCAGTATAAATCATTATGCTTGATAAATTTTCAGACTGTATTGTTGTTTTCATATATGTCTTTAATTGTTTTTACTTAATTTATTATAATACGGCATTCAGCTGATAATGCTGAACCATCTGTTGTTGTAGCTGTAATAATTACAGGTATATCAACATCATTATTTTTATCAGTTTGAGATATTGCAGTAACAATTCCACTACTATTTACAGATGCTTTAGTTTCATCTGATGATGTCCATGTCAATACTTGGTTAGTTGCGTTTGTTGGTGTAAAGTCTGGCATTAATGATAATGAATCATTTACATTCATTGTTATGTTACTTAATTCTGAATTGAATGCTAAACCTGTTACTTGCTCAATAACCATAACCTGGATTGCACCAATTGTACCTGAATTATCTTTAGCCTTAGCAACAATAGTTGCTGCACCTAAATCTACACCAGTTATTGCACAAGAATTATAACCATTTTCATCTATTCCAGCATCTTCAATAGTAACAATAGAAGTGTTTGAAGTACTCCAATCAACACCAAGCTTGCTTTCATCTGAAGCATTTGCGACTGCATCATAAACCAAACTTACATTGATTGTTTCTGTCTTACCTTTACCAACATATATAATGCCATTTATAGCATTTCTAAAGTTAATGTCATTTACTGGTACAGTGATTGCAACATCACATGTAGCAAACTTACCTGAACCATCCAATGCATTAGCATAAATTTTAGCTGTACCAGGAGCAATACCGGTTACAATACCGTTTCTATCAACAGTGGCAACGCTAGGTGTGTCAGATACCCATTCAAATGTCCTAATAGCTTCTTCTGGACCTAATTCTGCAGTAAGTTTCTTAGTAGTTCCAATATTGAATGATAATGAAGTAGGACTTACTGTTATAGTTTCAACTGATTGGTTTACAATTACATAAGCTTCAATTGGGAATCTATTTGTTTGTTCTCCAAATATGTCTTTAAGTTGTCCAGTAATCAATACTCTTTCTCCATTTTCAAGTGCTGTATAACCATCACCTTCATTTGTCAAATATGTTATGTGTAAACCTTTTATTATATATTGTTTTTCTTTGTGAGTTACAGCATCACTAATGATAATCTTTTCACCAATTTCAACTAATCTTCCATTTTCTTCATCAATATGACCGGTTGCGTTGATCTTAACATTATTGTCTACATCTTCTTGAGAAGCATAATAAGAATTTTCAGGTTCATCAATAACTGTTTTGTTTCCAACAGTAATTGTTGCAAATGATTCATTTGATGATGTCCATTGCATTTCAGGATAAGAGCAATCTTCTGGCTCAATTTTTGGTTCTAATTCATATTCAACATCCTTTAATAATGTCATATAATATTCTTTTACATCGTTTGTTGTTGGAATGTCACCTTCATTAGGTTCTTCTCCTGGATGTGCAGCATACCATTCTGCAGTCAATCTTATAATGTCATTTCTATTATACTTAGTTTCTTTAATAAGATCTTGATGCCAAGAAATGTTAGTTACTGGTTTTACAACTTCAATATTGCATATAGCTTCTGCACCAAAACCGTCTAATGCAATAGCTTTAATTGTTGTATTTCCTTTCTTTACGCCTGAAACTTTTGCAGTTGTTGTATTCTTATTGTTTGCAAAATCTTCAACCTTTTCAGTAATTGTTATTGTGTCATTATTTACAAATGTTACTTTTTTGTTTGAAGTTGTCAATGGTGCAACAACACATTCAACTGTTGTATTTTCACCAATGTTTATCTTCATATTGTTTTTCTTATCTTCACCCAATCCCATTTGTATTGATGATGCTGGAGTAAGTACTGTAATGTTGAACACTAATGGATTTCCTTCTTTAGGTGTTATTGTGACAGTTGTATGAGTCTCATTATTCTCATCCAATTGTTCAGCAATAGCACAAATCCTGCCATCTTCCATCATTGTAACAATGTCTGAATCATAATCTATTGTAGCAAACTTATATGTTGCATTTGCTGGCATAAATTTGATTGGAAGTTGTTTTGGAATTCCAGTAAATATTGTGATGTTCTGATTCTTTACAAATTCGGCAATATTTGTGATTGTTGTTTTTGTTTCAATCCATCTATAGTATGTTTTGTTACTTTCAAATGCTGCAGTCTCAAATGTATAAGTATCTTCATCAATTTTGGTATATACTGCTTCTGTTAGAGGTAATGACATAGCTTGCGCACCTGTAATTGCTTCATAATGTCCAGTTATTTGATAGTATATTGTTGAACCAGTAATGTCAATATCATCAAGACTTACCTCATTATACATATCTATACCATCTTTTCTATATATGATTGGCATTCCTTCATATACTAAATACTTGATAGGAATAATGTCAATATCATTAATTTCTTCGTAGTCTTCTGCTGTAATGTCAATAACTGTATTGTCTTCTGTACCCAACTCTTTTATTGAATTGATAATTAATGCAGTTTCGTCTTCATAAGTTGTTGTATATTGAGCATAAATCCAAGAAGGAATTACTATTCTGTTATATACTGTCTCATAATTAGTTATTTCATTACCATTAGCATCAGTTCCACCATCAACCTCTATCATTTCTGAAGTATAGTATTCTCTTTTTTCAAAATATGAGTAAAGAGTGATATTGCCATTTTGATATATTTCAGTAATTGATTTTCTAACCCATTCCAAATTATATTCTTCACTATAATGGTAAGTGAATGTATATTTATGTTCTTTAGAATCTATCTCAACAAAAATATATTCTTTATTGTTTTCATCTAATTCTTCTAACTTAGAAGCTTTATCTTCATCACTTAATGTTGCATATTCAATTTCTTCATAATCACCATCATCATTTTTTACAAAACATCTTTCATTACTTGTTTCCAAATATCTTGTTATATCTTCAATCTCACTATTTTTATCATTAGATGAATAGTATTTAGTGAATCCAGACATATCAATAGTTGAATAGTTTGTAACCCTTTTTAATGGGTATATTGTTTCTATAACTACATCATTCTCATCTTTAACTTCAATTGGGTTATTATAATCTTCTTCATAAACCGGTTTATAAAACCTTTTTTCATCATCTATAACTAAATCATAATCCCAAAGATTTCTTTGATTTGTATAATGAGCATGTATATATGTTTTAAGTCCTTCACTATAAAAATTAAAATCTTTGTCTTTATAGTTTGGATTTGCAACCATTTTGTCAGTTTCTGCATCTAAAATTTCTTGTATAGTGTTAATGTCTATTTGTACATAATCATTTTCATTTGCATCATAAACATATAAAGGTTGTATGTCATCTAATTGGTTAGCTGTTGCTTCAAAGAAACCTTTATCTTCTCCTATATAAATATCTGTCCAAAGGTTAGCAACAACTGGGTCATAACGAACAATATCAGTTGTTGTGCTTACAACATTTCCTTGTTCATCATAAGTAACAACTTCACCATAGATAGCGACAAAGTATGTTGCAACATCACCCTCTTCATAAGTCCAGAATTTCTTGAATTGTTTATGTGAGTTTGTGTCATTTGAGAAGATTATAGCTTCTTGATTGTCTTCTGTTGTTGTGAATTCGGCAACTATATATTTTATAAATTCGTCTCTACAAAGAATATCATACTCATCATCTGTCACAAACGTTTCATTCAATTCTGCAATATTATCGTTAGCAGATTTTCCTCTAAATGCTGACCATGCCTGTGAACAATATTTGTCGTGTGCAGAATGTGAATCTGAAACAATATAATCATTAACAACTTTAAATACATTATTCTCTATTGTTGCATTTTCATTATGTGTAGCTGCTCTAAGTTGGTTTTCATTAATTGTTGCTTCTGGACCAGTGTCACCCTTTTCACCTTCAAATCCCTGAATACCTTCATTACCTTGTGAACCATTATATACATACAAATTAGACTGAGTTCCATCATTAAACTTTATGACTATAATGTTCATTCCTCCATCTTCTTCTGAGACATTTTCTGAAATGCTCATTATCTTCTTACCTTTGATTAAGTCACTACTAATTATATAGTTTTTACCTTCAAATGTAACTAAGACTTTAGCTTTGCTAACATTTGTCAACTCAGGTAAATCTGTAATTCTATGTATTTTTTGAATTATTGCCATTTCTTAATTAAAGTTTAAATTTTGTTTAGTTAGCCCAGGCATCGGTCTGAGACCACTGTTTTTCATTAATCCAATATCCACGTCCAAAACAACTTCTTATGTATTGCCATACAAGTTTAAGGCCTTGATAAACGGCTTGAATAGTTTTGTTGCCTTTGTATATTGTATTGATAGGTTTATTGTCTACATATAAAGCCATTTCTAAATGTGTATATTTTTATTGTTCGTTTTCTTCTTCAATAATGAAGTATTTTACATGGTCTTGAATCTTATTATTCTCAACCAAAAAGTCGTATTCATCTTGTGTTAAATATTGTTCTGCTAAAGCTTCAATTTTGCCATTAAGGATGTTTCCTTGACGAGCACTTAAAATGTATGTTGACAATTCATCATCTGAATATGTCTCACCATTTATGTTCTTACCTTCAAGATTGTCAACAATAATGTCAGCCATATCGGTGTTGTAAAGTATTACACCACTATCACCGGTTTCACCCTTTGGTCCTGGCTTACCAATCTTACCTTCACTTCCCTTAGATCCATTCTTAACTGTAAAAGTATAATTTTCTCCTGCTGAAGTAGTAATATTGATATAGCTTATGGCATCATCACCTTTAGCGGCTGTCTGTTCTATTGATTTGATTTTGTCAGATGTGAACAATTCTGCTTTAGCTTTATAAGAACGATTGTTCTTAGCTAACATAATATATTCACTACCAGTTATCTCAGAAAGTTCTGACAAACCTGATATTTTTCTTGTATTAATAGCCATATTCTTATATATTATATTTTAATTTATTCAACATATTCTTGTATCAAAACACTTGAATCATTTTCATTTGCAATAAATCCACCGTCTTCATATACCAAAAATACATAATCATCACCATAAAGGCTTTCAAGTATTTGTTCCTGAGCAGTTTGTTCGCTTTGATCAGTTAAGTCACTAGATCTATAAATGTAGATGTTTTTAGCTTTTTTGCTCATATTATTTGAAAAATCTATTTTATTAAAAATAAATCCTAACCTTCACTTAGGAATCATTTATTTGTACAACATTTCTGAAATTTTTGAAATAGAAAGTACTATATTATATAAATAAATTTAACAACATTGCAATGGAAGAACTACAAAAACAGAACGAAGTTTTAGCGGGACGTTTAGAAAAGGCCAAAGAAGTTTTCAAAGATCAGAAAAAACAAATTGACGAGAAAAATGCAAAAATTGCCGAACAAGAAGCCGAAATCAACAATTTAAGAGAACAATTGAAAAATGCTTCTGCTAATGATGAATTGCAGAACAAACTTAAAGAATATGAAGCAAAGGCAACAGAACTTGAAAACAAGTGGAATGAGAAAGTAATTGAGAATGATGATCTTGCACTTGAACTCAATAAAGCTAAAAATGAAGCTATCAATAATAAGAAATATGCTCAGGAATATGAGCAGAAATACAATGGTAAGTGTGATGAGTGTGAAATACAGATTGGTGAGCTGAACAAACTTAACACTATAGCAGCTGACCAACATAAGCAAATTGAACAACTTACAATGGATCTCAACCAGTCAAGTGCCGATTTGCAAAAGTTCAAGCAAGAAGCAGAAGATGAGATTACTGAAGTCACTAAAAAAGCAGCTAAAGAAATAAATGAAAGTGCTGCTAAATATGAAGCTGTCATAAATGAATTGAGTGACAAAGTGAAGAAGTTTGAAGAGTATAAGCAAAATTGTGAAAAGCAATTAGAAGCATGCAATAATGACAAAGCAAATATTATTGAAGAAGTGAATGTACTCAAAAATGAAAAAGCCAATTTGGCAAATCAGTTAGCAGAATCAAACAAAAAGCTTAATGATGCTAACAACAAATTAGCTAATGCAAAGAACACAATGGTCAATACTCAAACTCAAGTAAAAGAAGTCATTGACAATGTCCAGAAACTTCAGACTAATTTGACAAGCAACTTCAACATATTCCAGTAAGATTACTGAACATAACTTTTTATAGAAAAAGCTGTTAAAAGTGCACAAAAGTATTAAATTCTTTTAACAGCTTTTTCTATATTTTTATATTAATCAGTTGGCGATACAAAAACATAAATATGTTTTTAACAAGCCATGAATATTAACCTTAATAAGACAAGTACCCAAAAAGTAAAGAGACTTAGAAAAGAAATTGAAAAAAATGAAAGCATAACCAATAAAGACTTATTCATAGATGAATTCTCATCTTTATTGAAAAGAGAAATAAAGAACATTAAAGGTTGTTCTGAAAAAAGTATCGTAGACTATTATTTGTCTGAACTTAAGAGCATGTTAGATAACAATACGCCTACCGACAAACAGTTCTTTAAGACGTTAGAAAGAAAAGCACGTCAATCAATATCAAGGCATTATGCATCACAAAAGACATTTGACAACAATATTGACATCTATTTCAATGATGTGAAGCGTGAATACATAATGCATCCACAAAATGAAAGCAACAATTTAGAGTTTTTGCCAGAAAACCGTGACGTATTCATTAAGAACAATTTGAAGTTAGTCATAAATTGTGCTAAAAGATACAGGAATTTAGGAGTCCCATTTGATGATTTGATTCAAGCAGGCAACTTGGGATTGTGTGTTGCATTTGACAAATTTGACACAAACCGTGGAAAATTACGTAAGCAAATCATTGACAACATTGAAGACTTTGATGGTGATGGGTTCTCATTAGAAGATGCAAACAAAGTGATAAATGACTCATTTGACTATTCGAAAGACTTAGATGTCACTTTGGGCAAACTTCCAGAAAATGGGTTTGACAGTAAAGATGACTTCATAAGTTGGACAAAGAAGAATGTCAAGACTGCGGTGTTTGCTTCAGTTGCTTTCCAATGGATCAGAGCATACATATTGACAGAGCTATCTAAGAATGGAAAAATAATTAAGACTCCATCAGTTGATGATGACGATGAGAATGAAGAGAAAAAGCCTACTATCAATATCATATCTCTTGACTCAATAAACCCATACACAAATGATTGCTATCAAGATGACATCCTTTCACCTGTCACCAATGAGGCATTCTTAGTTGAGGACACAAACATTGAGAACATTGAGAAGAAAGACATGCTTAAGAAGATAGTGTCAAATGCTTTGTACAAGTTGTCTAGTTTGGACGCTCGAATCATCAAGAAACGTTTTGGTATAGATTTGCCTTACAATCTGAGTGTGAACGAGATTGCAGCATCTGAGAACATGAATCCAAACAAAGTCAAATATTCAATTTCATTGTCACTCAAGACAATAGCGAATAGCATATCAGACGAAGACAAAGAGATAATAACTACATTGCTTTTAGGATAAAAATACTGTCAAATAGTAATAAAATATGGTCCAGTTTTCTGGACCTTTTTTGTTTTTAAATTGAAATTTTCAGAAAGTATTACTATATAATTACAAATTATTTTAAATTATGACTACAAACAAAGAGCTTTTTATAGCCTACAAAATCATCAAGAAGATAATGGATGAGGACAAATTGGCAATGGACAACTCATTTCGCAGGGTCCAGTGCTATTTGTCAAACAAATTGTGTGACCAATTAGAAGATGGTGAAATATTTGAGTCATTAAAATAACTATCTTATTTTATGGCAAAGAAAGTAGAAGAGAAATATAAAGAACTATCTGAACGCGAACATGTGCTTTTACGTCCAGGTATGTGGGTTGGCTCAATCAAGGAAGAGGAACGCCAATCATTTGTCTATGATGACAATCAGGGCAAAATGACCATTGAGGATATCACATATTCTCCTGGCATGTTGAAGTTGTTTGACGAAATCCTTTCAAACTCATGTGATGAGTTTCGTAGAAAAGACAATATGGGTCTTACTCAAATTGAAGTTTTAGTAGACTTAAACAACAATTACATAACAATCAAGGACAATGGAGGCATTCCGATTGTGATGCACAAAGATGCCAAAATGTATGTCCCTGAGTTCATTTTTGGACGTTTGCGTACATCATCTAACTATGATGACACTGAAGACAGAAATGTCATTGGCACAAATGGTGTAGGTAGTTCACTTACAAATGTGTTCTCAAAGGTGTTCAACATTGAGTCAGCTGATGGCAAGAACAAACTCACTGTTGAATGGACTGAGAATATGGGCAAAAAGTCTAAAGCAGTTGTAGAGCCTTCAAAGAAGCACTATACAAAGACTACATTCCTTATTGATTTTGACAGGTTCGACCAAAATGAGAAAGGAATCACTGAGGACTTCATAAAGATAATGCATAAACGTTGCATTGACGCAGCTGCAGCTAATCTTGGATTGAAAGTCATATTTAACGTTGTTGATGTGTTAAATGACACCTACACAACTGAATGGAAGTTCAAGAAGTTCGAAGAATACATTGACCTTTATTCAGACTATATTGAAGAAGATGACATGATTTCATTCAAGGACGACCAAAAACAAGTTTGGGTATGCCCTAACAGTTCTATTGATGTTGCATTTGTCAATGGTGCTGAATGCTCAAAAGGAAACCATATCAAGGCAGTTAGGTTGCCAATTGGTCATGCAGTAGCTGAAGTCCTTAAGAAGAAGCATAAGATTGAAGTGACTAACAAAGGCATTGACAACAAATATGGAATATTTGGAGTGTTCAACATCTCCAACCCATCATACAATAGTCAGACCAAAGAGGAACTTACGACTGCTGTGGAGAACTTCTACAAAGATGGTAAGGAGTTCATTATCCCTGAAGACTTCTTAAAGAAGATACAGAAATCTGAGATTGTGGAACTAGTTCTTGACTGGTATAAGCAAAAACAGGAAGCTGAAGACTTAGCACAAATTCGTAAGCTTAACCGTGACTCAAAGAAGTTGTTGAGAAGCGATAAGTTTATTAACTGCACATCAAGAAATAGTGTTGAAAAAGAGCTCTGGGTGTTCGAGGGCGATTCTGCTCATACAGGAGCTCGTATGGCCAGAGATCCAAACACACAAGCCACACTTAGAATGCGTGGTGTCCCATTAAATACTGTTGGTATGTCACCAACACAAGTAATGAAGAACCAAATTTTTAATGATCTTGTTAATGTATTAGGACTTCAATGGGGAGAATACAACAAAGTAGAGAACCTTAAATTTGGTAAAATGATTATTGCGTCAGATGCTGATTATGATGGTGACAAAATATGTGGGTTATTAATTGTCTTTGCTATGCATTTTCCAGAATTGTTTGATCAAGGGTTTATATATCGTGTTGTGACACCTATTGTTACTGCAACAAAAGGAAAAGATCATAGAAGATATTATACAAGAGAGGATTATGAAAAAGATGCAAAAAAACTTAATGGATATGTAATTAAATATTTAAAAGGTATAGGTACACAATCAAACGACGATTATAAATTGATGATGGCTGAACCAAAATTAATTGAATTTAGTCGTGATGATTTGGCAGAAATAATGATTAGAAAATGGTTTGGTAAGGGTCAAGCAGAAACAAGGAAATCTATGCTTAAAGATGAAGTTGAAGCAAAATAAAATGTGGAAATTATAATTTCCACATTTTTAATATAATAACATTTACAATAAAAGAGTTAGAAAATTGGCTTAATAATTATTAATTTATTTTTCTATATTAATAAAAATTAATGTTTTATGTACTATTTTGTAGAAGCTTTTGGAAAAGACAAAGAATGGATGAAAAGCCAATTTGGCACTCCTGAATCATCAGACATATCAGACATTGAAGGTTGGGTACTTACACAAGGAGAAATAAATAATATTGATAAAGAAGTTTATTTAGATTTAATTATTAGAGATATTCCAGAAATGTATCAAGATTGTATTGAAGACTTTAAGACTGACTATTGGGATGGTGAGTTCACGTTTGAG